>Ga0310691_10001307_pt1 | contig 38363 bp, 40 predicted proteins | sample 176DNAGHGlowgp2_FD_203887 | JGI IMG/M metagenome (GOLD analysis project Ga0310691, IMG submission 203887) | Sheep rumen microbial communities from Palmerston North, Manawatu-Wanganui, New Zealand - 1766 DNA GHGlow gp2 (v2) (version 2) | ecosystem: Host-associated > Mammals > Digestive system >... | reverse complement strand
TATTTGTCATATATGTACGAAACGGCCGTAAAAATGCGCGATTCCAAGGAATTTGACCTGAGTTTAATCGCAAAATGTACGAAACTCCCCATAAAAACCATATTGGTGTTGTAATAGTAATTTCACTGTTTGCGATTACAACAAACAGAGTCCTATAATTGAACGCCGAAAAATTCGGCAACCTTCTTGCAGACAAATTCAATGTCTTCGGTTTTTAGACCATAGAACATGGGCAGGCGCAGCAGGCGGTTGCTCTCGCGGGTAGTAAACTTGTCTTCGCCGGCAAAACGGCCATAGCGCTGGCCCGCGGGTGAACTGTGCAGCGGCACGTAGTGGAACACCGCAAGAATCCCGTTGTACACCAGGTGCTTGAGGAGCGCCGTCCGCGTCTGCAAATCTTCAACCTTCAGGTAGAACATGTGCGCGTTGTGCGTGCAGTGTTCCGGAATGTACGGCAGTTCGAACAGGCCTTTCGCGGCCAGCGGCGCAAGCAGTTCGCGGTACATATTCCAGCTCGCCATGCGGTTGTCGTAAATCTCGTCGGCGCACTCGAGTTCCGCATAGAGGTACGCGGCGTTTAGCTCGCTCGGCAGGTAGCTGGAGCCAAGTTCCACCCAGGTATACTTGTCGACTTCGCCCCTGTGGAACTGGCAGCGGTTTGTACCCTTCTCGCGGATAATCTCGGCACGGTCGCAGAACTTTTTATCGTTTATCAGTAACGCGCCACCCTCGCCCATGCTGTAGTTCTTGGTCTCGTGGTAGCTGTAGCAGCCAAAGTCGCCGAGCGTCCCGAGCGCCTTGCCCTTGTAGGTGGCCATCATGCCCTGCGCAGCATCTTCTACCACAAACAGGTTGTGGCGCTTTGCAATCTCGTTAATCTTGTCCATCTCGCAGGCCACGCCCGCGTAGTGCACCGGCACAATCGCCTTTGTCTTCTCGGTAATCGCCGCCTCGACCAGGTTCTCGTCCAGGTTCATCGTATCGGGGCGGATGTCCACGAACACGCACTTGGCTCCCTGCGAAACAAACGCGTCGGCAGTGGAGACAAACGTGAACGAGGGCATAATCACCTCGTCGCCGGGCCCGATGTCGCAGAGCCTGGCCGACATCTCGAGCGCATGCGTGCAGCTCGTGGTAAGGAGCGCCTTCGCCGTGCCGGTGTGCTTTTCGAGCCACTCGTGGCACAGCAGGTTGTAGGTACCGTCACCGCAAATACGGCCGCTCTCGACGGCCTGCTTCACGTAGTCAAGTTCTAGCCCCACGAAGGGCGGCTTGTTGAAGGGGATCTTAGGCATTAGAATTTCCTTGCTCGCCCGCGACCTGCTTTATCACGTACTGCGGTGAGTCATTGATACAAATGTAGATGCGGCCGATGTATTCGCCGATGAGGCCGAGCATTACCAGAATGCAGCCGCCGATAATCAGGATAAGCGCGATGATGGTGCTCCAGCCGTCCACCGTCGTGATGCCGAGCAGCCTGCGCACAATCACGAAAATCGTGAAACCAAAGCCCAGGAGTGCGAAGAAGAACCCGAGGAACGTGCTCACGCGCAGCGGCTTGACCGAGAACGCGGTGAAGCCGTTGAGCCACAGGCCCAGCAGGCGCACAAACGAATAGCCCGAGGTGCCTTCCAGGCGGGAGCGGTGGTTCGTCTCGACCCAAGCAATCTTGCGGGTAGTGCGGAGCACCAAGCCCACCAGGTACGGGAACGGGTTCTTGTAGTTGCACATCTCGCGAATCACGAACCCGCGCGCCACGTAGAAGCTGCTGCCCTTGAAATCCTTGGGCGGTTCCAGCATGAACTTGCCCATGAGCCCCGCCATCCACGAACCGAAGCGTCGGAACAGGTTCTGCTTGATTTCGTGGTAGTAGGCGTACACCACGTCGTAGCCTTCCTCGAGCTTCGCGATAAGGTCGTTCAGGGAATCCAGCGGGGCCTGGCCGTCGTCGTCCAGCGAAACCACGTACTCGCCGGAACACTTGCCGTAGCCAGCCATCAGCGCGGAATGCTGCCCGAAGTTCTTCGCCAGGTTAATGCCGATGACGTTCTTCTCCGTATTCGCGAGCCCCTCGATGACACTCCACACGTTGTCGGGGCTGCAATCGTTCACCAGCACAATCTCGTAGTCGTCGCCCGGGCGCTTGGCGGCCATCTCGCTCTTGATCTCTTCCACCACGGTGGTGATGGTCTTTTCGGAGCGGTAGCAGGGTATCACAAAAGAAAACTTCGGCATGATATACTCCGGGAGTAAATATACATCATTTTATATACTATTTCATTTCTCACGCAGCGCTCGCGAGATTTCTTCGCGGTGGTTTTTGCGAACGCCGCAGTCCTTCGCGATTTCGTCCCAGTTTGCAACGGCATTCTCGACCTGGTCTATGATTCCCGCATACTTGCGGATTCCAATGCGTTCTGCCACAGCCTTGAGATCGTCGCGCGTAATATTTTCCTGTTTCATGTTCACAGACATCTGATGACGATTTATCCAGCGGCTCCTCGGATTGTTGGCATAGCACAGGTCGTATGCGGGTGCCAATTTCCAGGTTCCATATTGGTCCATCAAGAAAGATATGTTCTTGGTGTGGTCGTCATTGTTCTTTGCCAAAACATTAAAAACCATACAGCGAAACACGTCCTCGTCGGCCTTGGCATCGAGCCCGAGCTTGCGCATAGCGGCAAAGGCATCCTCATAAGAATGGCGGGCGTCACGGTCCAGGTGGGCTAAGGCGGCAAGCGTCTGCATATGCAGCTTGGAACCATCATCCGTGCGGTCAAAACGCCTGGTCATAAAGTGGCAACCGCTGCTATCTTCCAGAATGCGGCTTTCGCTCATACGGATGCCGGCCCTTAGTGCCATCTTGTAGTAAGCGTATTCGACATTCCCTATCCCGCGCGGAATTTCGGTAACACTGTCGTGTTCGCGATAGCTTACGCCGTCGAACTTGAGCAGCCAATAGCCGAACCCCTTTGGCGCAGAAACCTGGCCACTGCGTACCTCGCCTGTGGATTCGTTGTACGCGATAATCGCCTTTGGCTTCGCACCGCCTGCAGAAGTGCCGACTCGTAGGATATCGTACAGGGTCTTATCCTGCTGCACAAGTTTTTCCCTGAATTTTTCGCGATCCCGGAAAACGCTCTCGGCCAGCTTTACAAGATCATCTACAAGGATTTCCGTAGATTCTTCAAGCCCCGGCGTATGCAGGCTTGGTTCAAACTCCAAGGCACCCATGGAACGCTTACCGACATAGCACAGGCGTTCCAGCGGAGTCACCGTCTCTAGCGGGCGACCCATGGTCTGGAACCATTCCGAAAGAATCTGGTCGCCAAACCTATCCGGGAGCGAATCCGCGATGAGCCCGGGGAGACCGCGAAAGCAGCTGTTCCTGTTCTCGGCAAAAGAGTAAACGCCCTTCGCCACGGGCATCCTTATAGGGGACACCGGCAACGGATTGCGGACAAAGGCTGGCTCGTATTCGAAATAGGCAACACCTCGCGACGCATCCCACGACAGAGCCCCGACAGGCGAGCCCCACAAGTGCACGTTTACGACAAGTTCACTCATTTCGCCTTGCCCCGCTTTATACGCTGGACCTTGCCGCCCTGCAGCCTGCGCAACAAGAGGGGGCTCACGGGAGGTTCCGGCAGAAGTTGCTCTATATTCTCAAGCATGCCTAGTGACCGCAGCACGCTCAACAGAATTTGTACGGACACGGCGCCCCCGCGCTCCATCTTGGCAATCGTGCCCACGCCAACACCGGCGGACTCCGCCAGTTCAGACTGCATCAGGCCCTTCCGCAGACGGTATTCCTTGAGCCTTGAGCCCATTTCCCTCAAAATGGAGGGTGTCGTCATCTCGTTCCACATGATTATAAATATACATAATAATCACCACAAAAAGAATGATTATCATAAAAAATAGTGATAAAAATGCTTTTTGCGATAGTTATTTACACGTCTTTTCAATCACTTTTTGATGTATTTGGCCATTTTTTGTTGATGCAAGTTCCTGGCGGTACTGTTCTTCTATAAACGCCGGGCCATCCCACCAGAGTTTGCTGCTTTCGTTATAGAGCATTTGCCCCGTATGCGAGCGTAAAAAACTAGGCAAAACATCAGATGCGTCGCGACCATCCTCTTTTGCGATACTTTCGACAACCATCACCGTAAGCAAATCGATGGCGGCATTTATGCGGTCGGCCATTACATCCATACCCGTTCACTCCCCATAAATGACAACTGGTTCAATGCGGCAACAGACTTGAAGCAATACTGATTCTTCAACCGCTCCGGAAGCAGCAGCCGAATGCAGATATCGTCTGCAGAGGCAGAACCCACCTCGCCAAAAGCATTCGCCATGTAAGTCACAATCGTACTGTTGGTCGCATCGTTTGCAATCTTGCCCCCAATAACATCATAATTAGAGCAATCTTCCAGGACCTCGCAAAAACTGCCATGATACAGAATGTCGCCGTCTTTCAAAAAATCAACCACAGGCAGCCTCCTTCGCATCGAGATACTGCTTTACATCGTCAAGCACGGCCAAATCGCCCTCTATATGGAACAAGTCCCACATCTTCGCGATATAACGATACACGCCCCTTTCTTCAAAAAGGGATGCAACCTGCGGAAGCGACATTTTCCACTGTTCCGCAGCAAGGCGCGTGAGCCGGGTCTGCATGTAGATGACTTGCGATTCTTTGTCCATTGTTAATAAATATATATAAAACGCGCCCAAATGTCTTGATTTTTAGTGGGTGTGCTGGGGAATGGGACGTGAGTCTGGCAGACATAATCGGCTAAATAGCCGTTCTCAAAATTTCGAGCACACTGCTGCACACATCAGAAAAGCTCTTTCCTGCAGCAAAGGCATATTCCTGCTGGTATTTCGTCCATCGTTCATTCATATTTTTATCAGACACAACAGAAATCAGGATATTTTCAAAGTTATCCAATGATTTCAGATTATTTCGACTTGACATGGTATTACGGATGGCATTTGCTAGGATGTCTTTCTTAATTGTCTTTTTGTATCTATTCCACAGCAAGTCTATGTCGTAGAAATCTCTTGAGCGAGTATTTAAAATGCCTCTAGAGAGTATGGTGTCCAATTTTTCTGCCAGCAGAGTTTCCAAATTATACGACAGCAATTCATAATCCCCATCATCGAACATTGACCAAAATAACTGAAGGACCGGCTTTGGCGTAATCGCATCCCCTGTCGTAACATCAACATAAAAAGGAACCGTCATCGGAGTAAACGAGGCCAGCAAATAAGCTCGTAGGCCTGGGTAGGAATCCTGTTCACGAATGCTTTCGATTCTATCAACCGAAAATGAAAATCCATCTTGCAAATCTACTGAGCATATAGACAACAAGACATCTTTTAGCGTCGACGGGTTTACGCTAAATCCAGTCGCCGTCGCGTCAATATCCATCGTCGTCCTATTAGTAACCCCGACAAGTGAAGAAGTTAAAAAGCCGCCCTTCAGGATAAAATTATCGCGGTATTCAGACGCAGCCAAACGACAAAGAAACCTTTCCAGAACATACTTTTGCAAGACACCCTGAGCCGTCACTCCAGAATCAGCAGCAATCTTCTTCACGGCGGCCTTCAACTTGGCTGCATTCGAAAATTTCATAGCAGGATCTCCATATAATTACGAACAGGTTTCTCTACGTGAAGGGTTTTTGCATAACTCATTAACAACGAGATGTCCTTGTCCTTGCTTTGCGCATACTCCTTGAAAGCCTGGTTCGTTGTTTGAAAGTCGTTTCCGCCGACAATATCGCACAAAGTCCGTTCAATGTTGTAGCAGCGCACCATATTGCCATAAGGTGATGCTACTTCTCGCACACCCAAATCATAGCGTTCGGCTACAACAATCTTGCATTTCAAGCCATTCCGTTTCGCCGCACTAGCATTATAACCTTTGGGGAAAGTCATGCACAAAGCATAAGGAATGCGGTCAGTTTTCTTCAAAAGATAGAGAGCCGTGTTTCCAGAAAAAATGCCTTGTGGATAAGTATGCTGCCAAATGGCAAATTCATCTTCGAATTGATCAGGCAGGAAATAGACACCCCGTGCGCCCTTGCTCAACATGCCAGCCAAGACACACTCTGTCAAGGCTCGGCGCTGAAGCCCTGCCTTCGAAGCGTCCGTAGCCGTGACCATTCCATTGGCTTTTTTTGCCATTTCAATGACTTTTTCGCAATCTTTCATAGCGCACCTCCCCACCTCTTTTGAACATTTATGTACATTTTATAATATAGAATATACATAAATGTTCAGACATTGTCAATATTTTAAACAGGGAAAAGCATCACTTCACCATCGCAAGCACCTGTTCCTTGGAGACAAAGTTCAACACCGAAAATGCGGTCATCTGATTCCCCAGGTCCTTGAACGACGCCCCCACGTGATACACCACGTCGTCGACGATGACAAAACGGTCGTGGACCTCGCGCATGTTCTCCAGACGAACCGTCGGGAATTGCCTGTTCAAACGCGCCTCTTCTTCCCTCATGGCATGGGTGATTCTGGCAGAATAGATGGTTGCGTTTACGCCTTCGGCACGCTTTGCCATAAGGGATAGCACCATGTCGTTGGCATATGGATCTATAATGACGAGTTCTTTTTTCGCGGAACGCACCAGCTGCACGGCAAACTCGTAACCGCTCCACTGCGAATGCGCGGGCAGCAAACCCTCGCTTGGCGGTAGGTTCGCTTTTACGAAAAAATCCACCTGCTTTTCGAGGTAAATGACCCGGGAATCAAGGTTTTCCAATCTGTTTTCGTGCGAAACGAGCCTTTGGTTGACGCTAAATCCCTTAAGCAAGTGCTCTTTTAGAACCTGGTTGGCCCAACGGCGAAATTGCGTTCCTTGATAGGATTTAACTCTATACCCGACAGAAATGATGACGTCTAGACTGAAAAGTTTGACCGGCTTATCCGAATTTGCAATTTGCAAAAAATGCAAATTGCTTTTCTCTTCCAGTTCATGTTCCGCAAAAACATTGGCAATATGTCGTGAAATGACAGAAATACTTTTAGAAAACAACTCCGCCATCTGAGCTTGTGTCAGCCAGACGGTCTCGTTTTCGACCCGGACCTCGATGTGGAACTCCCCGCCCTCCGGCTGATAAACGATAATCTCGTTCTTCTCGGCAACCGGCATCAACTCTTTTTCATTCATCTTTCACTCCTTTGACTGCGGACAAGCGTAAAACCGCAGCGCTTGAAAACTTGAGCACTAGAACATTTGTTCACTATAAAATATAATTCCACGAGAAGGCTTTGTCAATAGGGTGTGGCAAAAATATTTTTCGGCAAATTCTATATTCCCCACCAGATGCTCACGGTCATTAAATACATTGCCCTGATCGGCACGTTCTTCATTTACACCACGTCGGGGGTGTTCTCGAAGCTTGCGTCGCAGCGGGAGTTCCTCTCGCCGGGGTACATCGCGTTCCTCGCCTGCACGGTGGGCGTGCTCGGCATCTACGCGGTGCTGTGGCAGCAGATCATCAAGCGGATGGACGTGAGCCTGGCCTACATGTTCAAGGGCACGGGCGTGGTGTTCGGGCTACTGCTCGCGCACTTTGTGTTTGGCGAGGCCATCACCACGACGAACATGGCCGGGGCGGCAATCATCATCTGCGGCATCACGCTGTACGCGAGGCAATTGTTCGCGGAATAAGCCAGCAAGTTGAATGCGCGCGTTAAAATCGGCCAAATAGCAATTATTTTTTGCGGGAATAGCAGATTTTAAACGCTTACGGGTTCATCTTTTCGAGCTCGTGAGCGACGCTTTACCCGGCGCCCTTTATCGCATAAGACATTCATTTTTCTCTCTAGAGAAGAACAATCATAATTGTCAACAAATTGAATTTCAACATGTTTGTCCAAAGCTTCTGCAACTTTCACAAGTTTAGACAAAGACAAAGACAATTTTGCATTCTCAATATACCTAAACGCCTGCCTTGATATTCCCATTGTTCGGGCCACAGACGCGGCGCTTTTGCCCCTATAAGCTTCAAATATGGAATATGCAACAGCAAGCCCATCATCAACATCTATAGGAACCAATCCCTCTTCCACATTAGGGGCCGTTTTGGCAACAGGAAGTGGATCATGGCGTTCATACATGCTTTGAAGGACTCCGTCTAAAGCTTCTTTCGCCATTTCCTTGGCTTCATTCATAGTATCAGCACAAGTAAAAGCTCCAGGAACATCCGGAAACTCAACTCCGATACCATCATCGTCCTTGAAGAATTTAGCTACGTATTGCATTTTGTCCTTTTTTTGATTAAAAAAAACGTTTTATGAAAAAATAGGAAAAATAAATACCAAGAAAGAATTAACAATCTATTCCGGCCGTTTTCAATATATTCTTCAGCGTACCAGGCTTCAAATCCTTATTTCCATGAAACGGCACCGATATCGGAGGAAATCCACTTTTTACATAAATTCTGTGCGAGCCATGAGTTCGATCAAGCGTAAAGCCATTTTGTATCAATTTCTTTTCTACTTGCTTTGCAGTCATCCGCCACCTCTGCACCAAAGACATTCATACCGAATCGCCTCGCCATTTTTCCCTTTCACTTAATATAAACAATTACACACAATTTGTCAAGATATTTTTTTACAAAGTGATATTGCAATTTTACAGAAGAAAATATATATTAGACAAGTCGGTTGGTGAACATAACGTGACTTCGCTATATCGACAGTACGTCAGATACAAATATAAGGACGATGGTATGTACATAAAAGTCGCAAAAAAGGAGCCTGATATGAAAATTGATCACATTGGCAACAGTAACGGAAAAGATTACATCCTTTTTCGAGTTCTCAAAGGCACGTGTCTACATGATTACGCCGTGTATGATACGACCTATGACGAAAAAGGAAACATCTCGAATAAATGGCGTCATTTTTTTCGTTTTCCAAAGGGAGAAATAATGGCAGAGGATGGTTACCTATGCCTTTATACGGATGACTCCACCTCGCAAGCAAGCGTTGATGGTCGCCCAATCAAAACATTTCATATGGGTTTGCAAGGAAACATCTTTAACGAAGAAGGGGACAGAATATATCTGATAAAAGTATCAGACATTGATTCAAAAAGCTATTAAGATCGACTGGAAAATGCTAAAAAATGGGCTAGACTATTATGTCGAGCTCATTTTTCATTTTTTCTCCCGTTTTTCCGCACATTCCCGCCTATTTTCCTGTTTCCGCCTGTTCCGGCAGGGCGTTTTATATATATATTACTAAATGTAAAAATCCTTTTAAGGTCACCCTTTGGAAGACAGCATGTTAACTAACAAGACGATTCTGATAACTGGTGGTACGGGTTCGTTCGGCAATACGTTTGTCCCGATGACACTAGCCAAGTATAATCCCAAGAAGATTATCATCTACTCCCGCGACGAGATGAAGCAATGGAACATGGCAAAGAAGTTCCAGGGCGACGAACGCGTGCGGTTCTTTATCGGCGATGTCCGCGACAAAATCTAAATACACCCATAATTTTTTCAATATGTTCCTAAAATATCTTGGCTTATTTGGCGTTTTCCTCATTTACTCACTTTCGGGAGTTTTCTCGAAGTCCGCTTCCCGATGCGAGTTCTTATCGTTATCGTACTTAGCATTTCTATCCGGATGTGTTTTTATCCTCGGGATTTACGCGATCTTATGGCAACAAGTTATTAAACGAATGCCCGTCAGTGACGCATATATGTTAAAAGGTATGACAGGATTTATTGGGCTTGCATACGCCTATCTTATTTTTGGAGAGCCAATTACGATAAACAACATTGTTGGGACAACCATCACCCTTTCCGGCATCGTCCTTTATGCGAGGTCCTAACATGTTTTATGCATTAGCCGTTTTCAATGTTTTTATAGCCGCTGTGGCGCAAATGATGCTAAAAAAAAGCGCAGCCCAAAAGCATTCATCCCTCATCTATGAATATCTCAATCCATGGGTAATCTGCGGTTATGCCTTAATGGGTTTTTCGTTAATTTCCAATATCTATGCGATGAGCCGCGGGGTTCTCCTAAAAGAAATGGGTGCCATCGGAGCTTCTAGCTATTTATTTATTTCAATACTAGCCATAATTTGTTTTAAGGAAAAATTCAGAAAGAAAAAAGTCTTTTCAATAGCCTTAATAATCACAGGTTCAGTTGTATTCTTTTTATAAATGTATATTGATTTTGCATAAGGTTTTAAAATGATCCCATTAAATTACCCTCCTCCAGAAGGGTTCCTCGAACCCGAAACTCGATGCGATTATTTCATTTCGAAGGAAATGAAAGAGATATGGGCGGTGGAATTAGATTTAGCACAAAAACTTCTGGATGTTTGTAAAAAATATAATCTTAAAATATTTGCTGATTTTGGGACATTGCTTGGAGCTGTGCGACACAAAGGGTTTATTCCATGGGACGATGATATGGATTTCGCCATGTTTCGTGATGACTACGAAAAACTGTGTAAAGTCGCCAAAACAGAATTCGCCGCTCCTTATATTTTTTACGCGTGCGACGATCTAGAAGGCTCCGTTATAAGTTGTTACGCAAAACTTAGAAACGCAAATACTACTGCTATTATTAAAGATGAATGGAAAAGAAATCTGAAATGTAATCAAGGCATCTTTATAGACATATATCCGCTAGACAATGTCCCTGACAGCAAATTTTCTACGGCAATACAAAAGAAAATGGCTAGAATATTCGTAGTCCTTGCATGTGCATTTTCTTTTTTTTCAACAAGATATTATGAATCATCATCAACATTTATCCGATACCCCAAAAGATTCATATATAAAATGTTTAGAAAGCCTTCAGAAAAATTAATGAGATTTTGTTATGTTCTTTTTTTGAAAACTGTAAAAAAAAGCAACAAACGAAAAACATCAAGAGTTCAAGCATTCCCAAGATTAGATATCGAACCACACGATCGCAACTGTTTTGAAAATATAATAGAATCGCAATTTGAATACATTCAACTTCCTATAAATCAATCCTATGATTCATTGTTAAAAACGTTATATGGAGATTATATGGTTTTCAAGAAAGGAGGAAGCCTTCATGAAGGAACTTTTTTTGACGCCAACCATCCATATACAGACTATATAAAATAAAAAGCAACTACATTAAATCAACCCCTTTTCGAGAACAACTAAAACTGTTTATTAGGAGCACGACTATTTATGGCAACTGTTTATTGCGGTATGAGTGCAGATCTTATACATCATGGTCACTTAAATATTATTCATGAAGCGATGAAACTTGGCAAGGTTACTGTAGGTGTATTAACAGATGAAGCAATTGCTAGCTATAAACGATTGCCGTACCTTACATATGAGCAACGCGCCGAGATTATATCAAATATAAAAGGAGTTGCCCAAGTAGTTCCTCAAACAACACTCGACTACGTGCCAAATTTAGAAAAATTGAAGCCAGATTTCGTAGTGCACGGCGACGATTGGAAAACAGGAGTTCAACAAGAAACTCGACAACGAGTAATAGATTGTATTGCCAAATGGGGAGGTAAAGTCATCGATATTCCTTACACTCCAGGTATTTCTTCAACCGTACTAAATGCGGAAGTTCGAGAAATCGGTACAACTCCCGCCATCCGTCAAAAGATGCTCCGCCGCCTTATCGCAGCAAAACCCATCGTGCGCATTATGGAGAGTCACTCTGGCTTGACCGGACTTATCATTGAGAAGACCAAAATCAAGGTGAACAACAAAACCGAAGAATTTGACGGAATGTGGGCAAGTTCTCTTACCGACTCAACCAGCAAAGGAAAACCCGATATCGAAGCAGTCGATCTCACCACTCGTCTATACGGTTTGAACGATGCCCTAGAATGTACAACAAAGCCCATCATTTTTGATGGAGATACCGGTGGAAAAATCGAACATTTCGTATTCACAGTTCGTACATTAGAACGCCTCGGCATTTCTGCGGTAATCATAGAAGACAAGGTAGGACTCAAAAAAAACTCCCTTTTAGGCACCGAAGCTGCTCAAGAGCAAGCATCCACAGAAGATTTTTGTGAAAAACTTCGTACAGGCAAACGAGCACAAATAGCAAAAGACTTCATGATTATAGCTCGTTGTGAAAGTCTTATTGCGGGAAAAACTATTGATGACGCCCTTGAACGCAGTTTTGCCTATATCAAGGCCGGAGCCGACGGTATCATGATCCACAGCAAGGACACGTCCGGCGAGGATATCAAGGAATTTTGCAAGCGTTTCCGCGAAAAACACACCTCGGTACCCCTGATTGTCGTGCCTACAACCTATAACCATGTTACCGAAGAGGAACTGGCCAGTTGGGGCGTGAACGTGGTCATCTATGCGAACCACATGCTGCGCAGTGCCTACCCGGCCATGGTGAACACAGCGAAGTCCATCCTCATGCATCACCGTTCGTTCGAGGCCAACGACATGTGCATGAGCATCAAGGAAATCCTCGAGCTGATTCCGGGCACAAAGTAACCATGAACCAGATTGTCATCCCATCCGACGCCGAATATAGGGCTCTTGGCGAGTACCTTGCGCGTTCGAACATGCACAGGGTCCTTGTTGTCTGTGGCAAATCCTGTGGTAGGCTTCGTATAGGGCAAAGTTTGAATGACCTTGCTGTCAAAATCGGCTCGGAATTGATTCGTTTTAGCGACTTCGCGCCCAATCCCGATTACACTTCCGTTGTAAAGGGGATTGATGTTTTCCGTGTCGAGGGCTGCGACTCGATACTCGCCATCGGTGGCGGCAGCGCCATAGATACGGCCAAGTGCATCAAGCTCTATGCTACCATGCCAGCGGGCAGTGACTATATCCACGAAAAGATTGCCCCGAACGCGATCCCGTTTGTCGCAGTTCCCACTACGGCAGGAACGGGAAGTGAGGCGACCCGCTATGCGGTCATCTATTACAACGGCGAAAAGCAGTCCGTAACGGATTATAGCTGTATACCATCCGCTGTTCTGTTCGATCCGACAGTCCTTGAATCTCTGCCAGAATACCAGCGCAAGGCGACCATGATGGATGCCTTCTGCCATGCGGTGGAGTCGTTTTGGTCTGTAAATTCCACCGACGAAAGCAGGGAATACTCAAGAAGAGCAATTCACTTGATTCTTGAGAATCATGATTCATACTTGAACAATGAATCTGTCGGCAATAGGAAAATGCTTGAAGCGGCGAACTTTGCCGGCAAGGCAATCAATATTTCTCAGACGACAGCCGGACATGCAATGTGCTACAAACTTACGAGCCTATACGGCATCGCTCATGGCCATGCCGCAGCACTGTGCGTATCTGCTCTGTGGCCCTATATGGTTACCCACATGGACCAATGCACAGATCCTCGTGGGAAAGACCACCTTGCAAGTGCTTTCAGTGGTTTGGCTAACGCGATGCAGGCCGAGACTCCTAAATCCGCGGCATCCAAGTTCAGTGATTTTTTGGAAGTCCTTCGTTTAGATAGACCCAGGATACATTCCGTTGAAGATTTCGCAGTCTTGAGAAAGTCGATCAATCCTGTACGTCTCAAGAACAACCCTGTAAGATTGGACGAAAGCGCCATAAACACCCTTTACCACCAGATTCTGGGAGAATAAGATGAAAGTTGAGAAGTTGATGGAAATTATCGGTGCCGATTTTTACACCGGTGTACCGGACTCTCAGCTGAAGGCTCTTTGCAATTGCCTGATGAACACCTACGGGATCGATCCGATGCATCACGTGATTGCTGCAAACGAGGGCAACTGCACCGCGCTTGCCGCCGGATATCACCTGGCGACAGGCAAGGTCCCGGTAGTCTACATGCAGAATTCCGGCGAAGGCAACATCATCAACCCGGTGGCCTCCCTCCTTAACGACAAGGTTTACGCCATCCCGATGGTATTCATCGTAGGCTGGCGTGGCGAGCCCGGTGTCCATGACGAGCCACAGCACATCTATCAGGGGGAAGTTACCGTGAAACTCCTCGAGGATATGGATATCGCGACGTTTGTTATCGGCAAGGAAACGGCCGATGCGGAAGTTGAATCCGTCATGGCCGAATTCAGGGAAGTCCTGACCCAAGGTAAGGATGTCGCCTTCGTTATTCGAAAGGGCGCCCTTTCCTATGACAGCAAGGTCGTATATAAGAACGACAACGTGATGGTCCGCGAGGAGATTATTCGCCATATCGTGGCTGTGACAGGCGAAGATCCGATTGTGTCCACTACAGGCAAGGCTAGCCGGGAACTCTTTGAAATTCGCGAGGCTAACAGACAGGCTCACAAATACGACTTCTTGACGGTGGGTTCCATGGGGCACAGTTCATCGATTGCTCTTGGCGTTGCACTCAATAAACCGGAAAAGAAAATCTGGTGTATCGATGGCGATGGCGCCGTGCTCATGCACATGGGGGCAATAGCTATAATTGGATCGAATGCTCCGAAGAATCTAGTACACATAGTAATCAATAATGGTGCGCATGAAACGGTGGGCGGTATGCCAACCGTCGCCTCCAATATAGATTTAGTAGCCATCGCCAAAGCTTGCGGATATTCCCAAGCAGTTCTTGTAAACACATTCAACGAGTTAGACGTGGCTCTGAAATCGGCAAAACAATCAGAAGAACTGACCTTTATTGAAGTCAAAAGCTCTATTGGAGCACGAGAAAATTTAGGTCGTCCAACGACAACAGCTGTGGAGAACAAGCGGAATTTTATGCGGTTTTTAAAAAACTAAAATATCACTGTATTTAGTCATCAGATTTTCCAAACAGCCCTGCTCATGCTCTCAATCAAATCATAGCCGTCCCACACAAGACTGAAATCTGCTGTTTTGCCTACAGGGACGATTCGATCAATACCGCTTAAGCCGTTTTGCACCACAAAGTTTTGCAACTCAGCGGTATCGCCCCCTAAGTAAGAGAGCGTCTGGAATTTACGGGTCACTACAGGAACAATGTCGGTAAGATTAACCGTGTCATATTCCAGATAAAAGCCGCCAGCACAGGTATATTCATTCAAATTGCACGGAAGAGTTTTAAGCAAAACTCGCGTAATTAGATTATCTTGTGACTGTTCAATTTTCACGGCATCAAGTTCTACAGCACACTTATACTGCGCAGTGAGCTTATCCACAGAGAGTATCGGAGCAAGGCTATATCTTGACGAAATATTTTCGTGGATAGCGTTCCAAAATTTTTCTTTAGCCTTGCCACACAAGTCCTTATCGCCAAGCCAGACAATAAGCCGCGGAGACGAACAGGCGTTTTGATCGTAAAGGTAGGTGTCGTTATAAAAAGCCTGCGTAACTTTTTTCATTTCGTCATCATTCAACGACACCACATATTTTGCATCAAATACAGCAAACGAATAGCGGTCAGCAAAGGTAATTTCTGTTGCTCGCGGCTGTAATGGAGATTTGCGAATTTCGGCAATTGTATTATCACCACCCCAAATGACACGGATATCACAAATAGATGAGAAGAAATCCATCACCTTCGTGGAATGGTTAAACATCACCACAGAAAAGATGTTCTTCAAGTCCTCATATTCCGGCATTTCAGCAACACTGCAGAAAGCCTTGCATACTATTCGCGTCTGGGCGAAGTCCTTCGATGAAGCGCGGACAATGCAGCGGTTGCCTGCGAGCAAACCGGCAACAAGCGTATATGCAAAATTTATAGGCACATTGGACGGAGCAATATGAAACGTCACTCCGCGACCCAGCCGTCCTTGGAGCCTGCCGTCATAAGCCATTTTCATTTGCTCCACATTCGCCTTGCGGCAAAAGAAAGCAAAAGTTACGACATCGGGATAGGCTTTAGCCTCGTTATCGGCAAGAAGTTTTCTAGACACTTCATTCAAAAAAGCGCATACCAAGTTATCGAACGGTGCGAACGATTTGTGGTTCACGACTCCTTCAACATTTTCTACTGAAGGGAAAAGGAACTTCACCTCATTCTGGACGGCACTAAACTCTTGTTGCATTTGTCGCCTCCGCTGCATAGGTGTCGCTGCATCCCCTAATTTCGGCTTTCGCGATTCGGCCATTTATCTTGAAGTATTTTCCTTTGCGACCACATGGGCAGTCGTCTTCGCCAAGCACTACTCCAACATCTTCCGTCAACAGAACATGGCCCGGATAACTCTCCGGCAAAACGGAAACAACTTCTATCATGCCTTTTTCGCCAAAATCACATTCCGAAAAATCTTTCGACCTACGGCAAATGATATCCGAGAAAACGCTCGTATGCAAATGACCGCATTCACATTCCACATAAATAGAGCCGGTCTGTTCTACCATGCCGTAGTAATCATAAACGTGGTTGACTCCGCAGACATCATGAAGGGCAGATTTGAACATTTCCGGGCTGACGGCCTCATTCACCAGTTTCTTCCAGCCGCCGCCATGAATAAGGACTCCCTTGGACAAATCAAGTTTGAAGCCCAGTTTTTTCAGTTCCTTGTAGAAATGTTGCCAAATCATGAAGGTGAACCCGAACAAGAATATTGTCTCGCCCGGGTGCTTTTCCAAGAAAGTTTTTATCGCGTCAATATTCAAGTTCATTTCGTCGTCAAGAGCATAAAGACGATCTGTGCCAAACATAGAGAATCCCAATATGCCAGCACCGCGGGCGGAGAACATAGCTCGATTCTTGATTACCGCAGACGTATCAAGGATTAGCATTGGCACACGCTGTTTGCCAAGGAATGACGAAACGATTTTTGTCAAGACCTTGGATTGAGTTGCCGAGGTCGTCTTATCAAGAAAAATCTTTGAAACCTTTTGCCCTGTAGTTCCAGAACTCGTTAAAGTCTTTACAACAGATTCCGTAGGCACGGATTTTAGTTCATATTCCTTGAACAACCGCACAGGCAAAAAAGGGATTTGCCTGTAATCCAAAATACCGCTCACATCAAAAGAAATCGCGTCTAGGATTTTCTTGTATTCTGCACAATTTTCATAATGTTGGCGGGTCAAGTCAGCCAGATGCTTTGTCAGAAAAGCTCGCTTTTCGTCTTTCGAAAGCGAATACGGCGGTATATTCAGTTCGTCATTCGTAAGCATCTATGCTCCCTCCGGCAAATCCTTATAAAGGACTTTCCCCGATTCGTTTCTTGGAATAGCGCTTATAAAACAGACTTTGAATGCCGACGCGTGGAACTTCAATTTATCCGTCAGGAACGGCAACACTGCATCTTTTATTTTTTCGTCAGTCACGAACACGGACATTTTGTCATCTACGCCGGCACAGGCAAAATCGCAATTCGGGAATTCACCCTTCAAAAGACGTTCCGTTTCGTCAAGGTTCACACGGTTTCCGAAAATTTTGAGAAAACGCTTTTTGCGACCGACAATGTAATAGTAGCCATCATTGTCAAACCTGGCCATGTCACCCGTTTCAAGGCGTCCTCCGCGTTCGTCGCCTTTTGCCAAGTTTTCGCCACATTCGGCGTAACCCATGGTCACGTTGTCGCCATAATAGACAAGTTCACCTGGTGTTTCGGGTTCTGCAATCTCTGCACCATTTTCACCAAGCAGCGCAAAACGCCCTCCGGGGATTGCAATGCCTATGCTTCCGCATTTTTCAAGGGATTTTTCTGCAGGGAGATACGACATTCTTGCCGTGGCTTCGGTTTGCCCATACATCACGATAAACTTTTTACCCGCATCTACGGCCCACTTGGCAAACTTTTCGTGCAAAGTTGACGAAAGTTTTCCACCAGCTTGAGTAACGCACCTTAGCACAGGCAAGTTCATACGCTCAAAACGCAACCGGTTCAGCATTTCAAAAGTGTAAGGAACTCCGCCGAAATTTGTCGCCTCAAAATCTTTCAGCTGTTGCCAGAATTCTTTTTGCATCAAAGCCTTGTCCGTGAGAACAATCGATGCCCCAGCAGCCAAATGAGTATTGATGATGGAAATCCCATACGTGTAGTTCATCGGGAGCGTCGTAATGGTGCGTTCACTTTCTGTAAGCCCCAAATATTGCACGATAGAAGATGTATTCGCTTTGATATTCTTATAACTCTGGCGCACTAGTTTCGGGCTTCCCGTGGAACCACTAGTCGTAAGCAACAAGGCTAGATCATCATGCAGCGGATAAACACATTCATATTTCGTTTTCAGCAAGGCGTATCCCAAATTCTGATACACACATTCGCAGTCCGAAAACAGCTCTGCCATATCAGCCGGTGCATGGATATAATCGGGCTTGTACTTCTCGATAAGTTCACGCAAAAGCCCAACATCCAAGTCGGACTTGAGCATTAGCGGGACAACGCCTGCGTTCAGAAAGCCGACGTAGCCAACTAACGAACCGAGTTCATTCTTGCAAAGGTTAAATACCAAGCAACGGTGCGGAACATTCCGAGTCAAATCAGCGCAATACTTGCCTAACGCGGAGTAAGAAACCTTATCTCCGCTTTCCGTTATGACGGCAGTATTGCCCGCAAATTTGTCAAGGTTCCACATCAGTACAACCTCAATTAAATAGCATATAAAACAGTGTCTCTAAAGCCGCTATCATAACGTCTCAAAAATAATTTATATGACGGATTTATATTCATTATAAATTTTGGAATTTCAACAATATCTTCCGGCTTATGATAAACGCATATTGAAAGAATTGGACGATTCAGTTTTATAAAATCTTTTGCGCCCTGTAGGGTTTTTAATTCCATTCCTTCGATATCCATTTTTAGGACGGTCTTTTTTTCGACAAATTTGTCTAGGTTTTTCTTCCACAGAGAATCTATTGTAACAGTCGACACTTTAACATCAGACTCGTCTACTATTCCGCTTCCCATATTTCCGCCTTCAGCAAAAGACAGAATCTCATCATCCCTATTAGATGTCGCTTTGTTAACAATTGTTACATTGTCAAGATTCCTTAAATTGTTTTCAACCAAGATATTATTTTTCTTATCGGGCTCAACAACAAAAGAATATCCATTGTAAATGTCGAAAAAACGCTTAGTGTCGTTCCCGTCAAATGCTCCACAATCGACCAAGATCAAATTTTTTTGGTCTTCCAGCAATTCTTTTGGAAAGTACTCATCCGTAGAGTCAGAAATGACGTTCTTGCTATAATTGTAATCTCCGCTAATTCGCTGGTTTATAAAAGAAATCAAATTTCTTTTTGACAATTCATCATGCAGCGATTCATAAAAAACAGATAATTCGCTATCAAATTTTTCGTAAAAGGAACGTGCTACAGAAAAAATTTGTGGTTTCATCCAAAAATGCGAAGCTATGTCCGCCCATAGAACTTGGTTTACACTCCAGTTATTTTCTTGTATCCTTTTCGACAACAAATTTGGTTTGTATCCCTCAAAGGCAACTATAATATCATATTTTTTCCTTTCATCAGACAAAATCGTTTCCAACTCGCATACTTCGTATCCGTCAACAACTTGCCCTATCTTAAAGTATTTTTTATCTACACATACTTTAAAATTTTTGATTTCGTAATTATGAAGCCCCTGTATTATACAGGCTGCCTTATAACCACAGCCATATACAACAAGTGGTTGACCACAATATGTTTTTGCGTAGTTATCAAAAACACATTCATGCTCATTTACCAATGACATGAATTCCATTTTTCCGCCTTTTGAGTGACTGATTAATCAATCCATTTGGACATTGTATTTCTTGAGAATTTCGATTCCCTTCGTGAAAGAACTGAAATCGATGATGTCATCCGTGTCCATCATGATGTCAAAGGCTTCTTCGAGGCTCGCAATAAGCCCCATGTGACCAACAGAATCCCATTCGGGGATGGCTTGGTATTCAAGTCCATCAACAGCCTTGTCAGCGGGGATTCCGAGCCCTTCAACAAAGGCGTTTTTATACTTTTCAAGATTTGTCATAATTCTAGTCTCCTTGTTATTTCACTTCAGCATATAAAACAGTTTCTAACATGGTTTGTGAGTGTTGTCTGACTTTAAAACAATATTCTGGCACAATGCTGTGTAGATATTTTGGTATGGTTATAATATCCCCCATTTTGTGATAGATACATACTGCAATTTTAGGTTTGTTTTTTTTGATTATTTGTTCTGCTCCAATTAACGAGTCTAATTCCGCTCCTTCAATATCCATCTTGATAAGAGAGACTCGTTCACTTCCTAATAAGTCATCCAATCGACATATATCGGTCAATTCACCAATTTCTTCTTCAGAAAAAGAAGATCCTAAAACGCCTTTAGACGAAAAATTAAGTTTCGTCTTTTCTTTGCCTGTTGCACAGCAAAATAAAGTCACATTAGGATTATTTTGCGTAAATTCGCGAAGTTTTTTAAAACTGATAGTATCCGGCTCTATGCCTATGATTTTTTTGTATTTCCCTTCAGTAAAAGTAATGAACTGTTTAATTGTATCACCATCAAAAGCCCCACAATCAACAAACACCTCTTCATCTGATATAGAATAGTAATCGTCTTGAAAATATTGATGATAATTCACAGGTATCTGGTCTATATAAGAAACATCACCCGTCCTATAAAAATTTAATCTATTCTGTATAACATTTCTTGAAAATTCCTCGTTGTACAAGGATAAAATTTCATCACTTGCTTCATAGAATTTTGAATAAAACTGTTTTATTTTTCCGGGCATGTAGGCAATATCACTCACGTCAATACATTGATAAACGGTATACATCAAATTATTCTGATAAAAACTTTGATCATAATCAGCAATTATGTAATTTAATCCTTGATCTTTTATTTTTTTTATTACTCCGGAACAATTTTGAATTCCAACTACAATGACATCATCGTCATTGAACGTGATATTTGAACTTTTCTTTATTGGTAAATTAAACAAAACTTCGCCGTCACTTGTGACATAGTCATTAATAAAGCATATTATTTGCTTTGAGTATCCCAAATGCGATAAGGCATTATATAGAAATTTTCCATATACGCCAGAGCCATATATATATACGTTCTTTCCGCATATGGCATCTTTGTAATAATCGTTTACTTTTTTCCAACATCCGGAAATAAATGTCTCTATAGCCTTATCAACAGCGTTTTCCATTTATAGCCCTCTTTGCAAAAACAAACATTTTTTATAATCAGATTGTAAGTTCAGATCCTGCAATCTCAAGCCGTTCAGCCATCATCTTCAGTCGCGTTTTATCCTCTGTAGCCATTCTGTCGTAATATTCGCATTTATTCTTCAAATATAGGGTTTCAAATTCCATCGCTTTAAGGATTCCATTTTTCAATACTTTTTCATCGCCAGATGCATGAAAAACAACCTTTCTTGTTTCAAACCTGTCATTTAATGGATACATTTTTTGGATAAAGGGAATCGCATCAAAAGAGATACCGCCACCAAAATTCACCTTATATCCTTTAGCCTTAGATTTTTCTGCGATGTCTTTTGTCTTGGCAAAGACTTCTTCTCCGTTGATTTCTTTTCGCGAAAGCCCCATAGAAGAGGACAAGTCTACTCGCCCAATAGAAACGGTAGAAAGGAATCCCTTGCCCTCATCTAGTATTTCATTCAAATTTTGATGGCACAATACTGTCTCGGCATTAATAATCCATTCGATATTTTCCCAATCATTTCCATAAACCTTATGTGCGGCACTAACAAATTTTTTCATTGCGAAAGGGGATTCAATCATAGGAGCCATTATGCCTGACGCTCCAAGTAGTCGGCACTGGTCAAGGTCCCTAACTGCTTCGCATCCGCCGATTTTTATATACAACTTCATGTCGGCTCTAAAAATAATCTCGTTAAGCATAACCAATTCATCGGTTCTGCTTCCTTCAGCTTCAAATTCTGCCTTTATAGCAATTATATCATGCTCGTTTTTGAGGCATTTAAGAATGTCAAGCATTTTCTTTTCTGTATTATTCATACTTTTCTCCCTTATGTTTGACCAACACATGATCTATTGCATATGGCTTATATCCGTTCATTATCAATGCTTTCAACTGCCCAGCATTGTTTGAGGAAACGCTAGTAATCAGTCGCTTTCCGCCAAGTTTTCGTGTAATTTCAGGCTCTTTTTGAATGATGCCGAGGCCTGATTTGCGGAATTTTTCATATCCTCCACCAAGAACGGAATAATAAGTTGCATTGTCTTTTTTTTCTAGAGTGACAAAACCAGTACTTTCAGCCCCATAAGTGATAACAAAAAAACGTGCACATCGATTTCTTAAATCTTTTGTCCAATTCATATATCTCTTGGAAGAAACTCCCTTGGCAAAAAAAGCATCATTTGAAACGCGGTCGTTTTCGAACATACCTTTACTTATTTCAACCTGTAACTGTTCAAAATCAGAATCAGTCATTTCTCTGTAAGAGGTCTTTTCGTATAGTCTTTTCAATACAGGACTCATCGTGATTTCACTTAAATCATGTTCAACATGAATCATGTCTTCAACGAATTTATACCCTTTGTTCTGAACAGCCTGTAATGCATCTGCCATTCCCGATGGAATTTTTACAACGGAGTATTCGCTTTCAATCAAAGACAATTGCCTGTTCACATACTCAGGACAGTCATCCCTTTCAATAGTTATCTCGGTCGTTGTAACTCCGAGATTTCGCTCTTCCCATGTGGCGTTTACAATTCTCATATCGGCTTTCCGTAACTCGTCTCATGGGGTTCTATAATCATCTCATTGAAAAATACATCTCTATCAATAAATGGAGACTGGTCTTCTATAGGCCTAAAGCCTACTTTCCTTTTTCCGTACATAACCAAAGCGTTGTGGAGATCAAATTGATTGGAGTCAGTAAAAATTTCAATAATGTAGGGAGTATCTTCCGAGAAAATAGAAGACACTCCGACACTCAATTCATTCACGTTTTGAACCTTTACATATTTGATTCCAAAAGCATCCGCAATTTTGCCATAATCGGGGAAATCCACACCATTGTCAGGGTCCGTGCCTATAGACTTCCCTCTAAAATGAGCCTTTTGACCATGGCGAACTCCCGAATAGCCATTATTGTTGATAATAACAATCTTTATGTTGTAGTTGTTTCTTTTGATTGTCTGCAATTCTTGAAGGTTCATCATAAAAGAACCGTCACCTTCAAAGGCTATCACCGGCTTGTCTGTAGCAGCCGCTACACCGCAAGCTCCAGGAATTGAGAAACCCATTTCGCCCTGTGCAAAAGAATGGACTAAACCATCGCCTTCCTTGAAAACGGAGCAAGCAGTTGCCGCCGCACCTGTAAATCCTGCATCAGAGACAACCACAGAACCCTGGGGCATGCGTTCCGTTACCTTACGCATGGCATACTTCGCGTCAAGCAATCCATTTGCGGTGACAGCATCTTTATAATCATTAAAAATACCTTTCCAATGCTGGCATTTTTCAAACCAATCCTTAATATTTTCATGGACGTTTTTACAGATGCCAGACATCTCTACTGCATTATTAAGATTATTCAAAAAGACTTTCGCATCGGACACAATCAGTTTATCAATCTTGATACCATTCTTTTTATGCTCGATTTCGTCTATATCAACAACGATTATTTTCGCTTCTCTTGCAAAAGTCTCTGCATTGCCGCCAATTGTATCTTTACAAAGCCTAGAGCCAATTGATATCAATAGATCTGAATTCTGCACAGCAAAATTGGCATACCTATGTCCGCCCGCCGCACCGTTCAACACGCCAATATTGTACGGATTGGCGGACTCCATCATATCATACGTTCTTCTCGAGAAGGTAACTGGTATATGCGTTGCCACAACCAGTTTTTTCATTTCATCAATGGCTTTTGCACTGCGAACGCCATAGCCAATATGCAAAATCGGGCGTTTTGAATTCTTAATCAACTCTATGACATACGCAATTTCATCTTCTGTGGGGATTTTCCCATTTTTTGCATCGCTGGAACATTCACTATCTGGGTTAAACCGATCCAACTTTTCTTCATCCACCATTGCATTTTGCACATTAAGCGGAATATCCAACCAGACTGGGCCTTTTCGACCTTCCTTGGCTAAGTATACGGCCTTATCTATGTGATATGCAATTTCACTTGCATCAGGAACAGTAATGGCATACTTTGTGATTGGAGCAACGATTCGTTCTGTATCAGCTTCTTGAATTCCCATTTGTCTTAACGGGAGGCCCGAAGCCTTAATAGTATTCTCGTAGTTTTGCTGACCAGAAACAATTATCATCGGGATACTGTCCTGCCACGCATGCAGCACCCCCGTAAGCGTATTCGTACCCGCACAACCTGTGGTGACAAGACATGCACCAAAGTTATTCGTATATTCCGAATATGCAAGTGCCGCCATTGCTGCAGCCTGCTCATGGTGGCATGACACCGGCGTAATTGTCTCGCATCGCCTAAGAGCATCACAAAGATACACGCACTGCCCGCCCGGAACATAGAACAGATGTTTTACGCCTTCATCGGCGATACGCTTTAATATGTAATCAGCAACTCGAATCATAACATCCTCAAATTCACCTTCTGTGATTTTTAAGACTTTACCACAGATACTCCGGCTTCACGCTCCCATAAAGTTATATCATTGTACAAAGTAGTACTTTTAAAATCATCCAACGAAGCAGATTCAATCATTTTATTGGTGATTGTCTTTGAATTATAGAGTTGTGTTTGAATCATCATGAGCGAAAGCAAACTCAAGAAATCATGACCTCTGCAAACATCATATACCAATTCTGATTCCAATTTTTTCTCCGAAACAAAATTCTTGAAATCACCTTCATCGAATGCATATGTCGCGCACTTTTTTTTCACGCCATTTTCGAATTTTCTAAATAAAGAAGACTCCCACAAATCATTCATCGTATGATCTGAGCAATTCCATTCCGACTTTAACGAAACCTTAGCATTGCTAAAACTACAAGACAAGTCTTTTTCTTGATTATAAATTCTCAAATAGCCCAAAGTTCTTGCGAAAGGGCCAGTCTCACTAATTTTTATATCAAAATTTTCATTCCATGCAACAAGTCCTCGCTTAACCGATTCAAAACTCAACATCATCATTTCTAAATCTCGATGTTCCGTCAAAAAAATATTATGCGGGCGACTATATGGAATTGATTGATACTTGGTATAATCAGCATCCCTTATGCCTAAAATTTTAACATCAGGCCAAGCATTCGGGATCTCCTTTACAAATTTTTCAACAACAAGATATCCGCCCTTTTCATTTTGAGCACTTACAGAATATACCTTAGCTTTGCCATTAAAAAACTGTTTATAAAATGAACAATCTTCTTCTGCTTCAACAAGAATCCAAACATACCGCCTACCCAAAGAACTCTTTAAGGCTATTTCAACTGCATTTTCAACATGCAGAGAATTTTCTCGACTTGTCAAATGTTCTAAAGAGTAATTATCAGTCATGTTTTTCGCTCTCATTCACACATTCGAACAAATCTATAGACCTTGTCCAATTGCCATTGAAAATTTCAGGGGAATGCGTGGCAACAATGCACTGTAGATTCTTTTTCTTGGCAATTTTTTTTAGATTTTCAAAATAATTCATCTGCCACGCCACATGGTATGATGTTTCTGGTTCGTCTATAAGAACTACACTTTTTTCTTTCGCCAAAAAAATAAGTTCAAAAGTTTGTATAAGAAGTTGTTTTTCTCCAGATGACAACTTTTCCAGCGGCAAAACATCCGTTCGATTCGGTTTTAGCAAACTCCACAACCTAAAACCACTTTTAGCTTCAACTCTAAAAATTTTATTTACGGGTTGGCAATCTTCAACTATTTCGCACAACAAATCAAGTTTCTCTACGAGAGGCTTATATTTTTCGAGTTTCTGCAGCGCATCATCTATAATTCCACCCAAAATAATCGATATATTCGGAGAGTAGGAAGGCAAATTTAAACGAAATGGTTTTGGGTAAAACTTGTAGTAATTCAATCTATCAATAAACTGATTGATTTCCTTCTTTTTAGCCTCATATTCATTTTGTTCGACTTTTCTTGGCGTTCCAAAAGAAAAATTATCGTTATTCTCCGAAATGTAGTCTCGCAGCAACTCCACGAATTTTCTAGAATCTTTTTTTATCGTCAAGTCATCAAACCTACCGATCGAATTCATTCCATCAGATTGCTTAGAGAACTGACGCTGATCCGTCAAATAATAGCAGTTCCTCGACAATATAAACAATTTAAAAATAGAGCTATTTTCAAGAACTATTCCATCCTTACCAAATTGAAGATTCATCTCTATGGTTTCTGAATCCTCTTTTGGCGTAAATAAGAAAACAACCGATTCTTCAACTTCATCAATTAACTCGGATTTTCGCACATTCTTACGAATAATCAAACGAGCTCCATCAAATAGTACTTCTATTGCCTCAAAAGGTGTTTCGACAAAAACCTTATAATCTTGCTCATCTCGCGAGAACAAGGCGTTCATCATCGACAAAATAGTCGTTTTTCCATAACCATTAGGACCCGTTAAAAACTTTATTTTTTCGCCATCTACGTTCGTAAAATCTAATTCATAATTGAACTGGCCGAACAAGTTCTTTATTTTAAAATTGGTAATCATTTTCTATATCCCTAAGAAAGCCTTTAATTGTTCATTTTTTTCATCATTGACTCTTCTACTTTGTTCTTTATGAATATTTTTATTTCCATCTGATGTTACAGAACTAAAATACGAAGGAAAATCATCAGATTTTCGTCGATTGTTGTCACATTGCATCGCCCGCAGATTGATTGGATTGTTAATCCTTTCTTCTGGGATATTTTTCTCTTTTAAAACAGCAACAGGAACAATATGATCTACTTCCCAGCCATATAGATTATCGGCCATACCATACCGATCCCAGATGATCCAAGCTCCGCAAGGGTCCTTTCTAAAAATACGTTCATCAAAGCCAGGAACTTTTTCTGCTCTTTTCCATAGTTTTAATTTCAAATCGTCCGAGACTTCCATAATAAACCTGCTGATCACTGACAAAAATATACAAATATCATCTCAATCCACCATCTACTCGAATCACTTGAGCCGTAATAAAAGACGCATTGTCCGAAGCAAGGAATGCTACTGCATTTGCAATTTCTCTCGGCTCGCCTTTTCGCTTCATTATGTTCATCGAAAGGGCAACCTTTTCATCTTCTTCGTTCATGCTGTTGCCCATGTCCGTAGCAGTAAGGCCAGGTGCGACAGCGTTTACACGAATATTGAAAGGGCCATACTCAACGGCAAGTCTTTTTACTTCGCCAATAATTGCCGCTTTGCTTGCACTATACTCAATGTTGGCCCCGCCATCAAACGCGGCGGACGATGACACATAAACGATACTTCCATGCTTATTCCGCATCATGCTCCTTGAAAGTTGTTGCGTCAAAAGCATTTGTGAAAAGAAGTTTATTTCGAAAACATCCTTAATCGTTTCCATTTTTGTCATTGCGAGTGAGTTCAACGGCAACCCGACACCGGCGTTGCATACAAGGATATCTATAGGAACTTTTGTGCCGAGAATCTGTTTAGCCCCGGCACGCACGCTTTCTTCATCTTTAAGTTCCACATAAACGGGCGTAATGCTCACATTGTATTTGCTAGCGAGTTCGGCAATCAAATTCGTAAACTCTTCTGACTCTTTTCTGACAACGGCAAAAACATTTGCCCCATTCTCGGCAAAATTTTCAAGAATCGCCCTGCCTATTCCCCGATTGCAGCCCGTTATTACCGCCGTTTTATCCTTTAGCAACATACTTCTTATCCCTATTATTTCACCTTTCATAAATATAAACAACTCTTGACATAGCCTCAATCATCCTGAAGCCGTCCCAGGTGAATTCAAGGCCCATTGTGTCGCCGATATTGACCACTCTATCGACCCCGCGCACACCTTTTTGAAGCACGAAGTCAACAACGGAGCGTTTATCAATTCCAAATACGGCGATAGTCTGGCACATCTTGCCCATAATAGGCACAATGTCATTCAACGTGCCTACCGAATACTGGAAAAAATACCCACCACTCATCTTATAGTTCATCACGTCGCGTGTCAGTTTTTCGACGTCAACTATAAAGAGTTTGTTGCCCTTTCTTGTTAGACGAACACCGTCCTTCTTCATGGAAAGTTCTGTCGCCATCGAAAGTTTATCAACCGCCTGAATCGGCTGAAGCTCGTAGCGTTCCGAAACTTCTTTTTCAAGGGCGTTCCAGAACAGCTTTTTTGCTTCGTCTATGCTATCGCCAGCATTCAGCCACACAACGATTCTCGGCGAACTGCATGCATTCTGGTCGGTGTAATAGGTGTCCGTATAAAACTTCTTGGCGATATCCGAAATGAATGCATTGCCCTTGTCGGGGTTAGTTGCGTGCTTAAGATATTCAGCAGCATCAATTATCGCAACGGAATGCCTGTCTGCAAAGCACATCTCGATGGCTCGTGGCGGAATCGGGCAACGCCTAATTTGCTCGATAGTCCTGTTGCCACCCCAAATGATTCGAATGTCGCAAATACTAGAAAGGTATGCTGTAATTTCATCGCTATGCTCATATCTGACAATGCAGATATAACGGTTCATTTCAGCAAATTCGGGTTTTTGGAAAATCCTCTTGATTGCAGAACAGATGATATCAACTTCTTCGAACTCCTTGTTCGAGACCCTGATAATGCAGATATTCCCCGCAAGGAGCGAAGATGTCATAGAAACTGCAAAATTCACAGGGACATTCGACGGCGCTATGTGGAAGGCTACTCCTCGGCCAATACGGGTGACATCGTCCCGGACAAATTCCTTTCTGGCCTGTTCAAGCGAGGCCTTTCTAATCCAGTAAGCATACGACATCACATCCAAATGTTCCCTGATGCCTGGAATTGCCAACAATTCTCTAGAAAGTTCAGACAAGAAGACAACCGCCTTGTCCGAAAACATCGACAAGGCAGGCGTGTCTGCGGCACATTTTATAGTATCAATACTTCCGACTAGATACTTGATTTTATTTTCCAATACATCCATCATAATTTCATCTTGTCTGCATAAGTGTCGCTGCAGCCCCTGATTTCGGCACTCTTGAGGCGACCGATTATCTGGATATACTTTCCTTTTCTTCCACACGGGCAGTCGTCTTCGCCAAGAATCACCCCTTCATCTTCAGTAAGAAGCGAATGTCCCGGATACGAATGCGGGAGAACGGAAACCGTCTGCATAATGCCCTTTTCTCCAATTCCCTTGACAGAAAAGTCTTCGGCATCCCTGATAATCACATCGGAATAGTTGCTCGCATGCAAATGACCGCATTCGCATTCTGCGTATATACAGCCAGTCTGTTCCACCATACCGTAATGATCAAGGAAGTGCCCAATTCCCAAAGTTTCTCTCATTCTTGACTTGAATTCATCTTGAGATATGCTATCGGAAATCAGTTTTTTCCATCCGCCGCCTGTCATCAAGAATACATCCGAAAGGTCATAATCCTTGATGTTGAATGGTCCGCCATTTTCAAATACCCTGTATAGATGTTGCCACACGATGAACGTGAAACCGAACATGACAAATCTTTGCCCGCTGTATTTATCTAGGAACGCCTTCACCGCATCGACATTAAGAGTCATGTCATCGTTTAGGGCAAAGACCATTTCTTTGGCGACAACCTGGAGTCCCATGATGGCAGCACCGCGGGCAGTAAACATCAGGCGATTTCGGACCGTTTCCTTGGAATCAATCACAAGCAACGGAAGTCTCTTTTTACCCCAGTAGTCGCCAAGAATCTTAATCATGACCTTCTGCTGGATCATTGCGGTTTCTTTATCTACAAAAATTTTGGAAACGCTTTGGCCTGTCGTTCCCGAAGATGTCATCGTCTTGAAGACTTCCTCACGCGGGATGCTCAGCAAATCAACATTTTTGAAAAGCCGCACCGGAAAAAAGGGAATGTCGGCAATAGTCTTGACGTTTCGTTCGTCAAATCCGATGGCGTTGAGAAATCTCGCATATTCCGTACAATGATCCCTATGGAACTTTGTCAAGTCCAAAAGTTCATTTGTGAGACGAGCGCCCTTTGCGCCCTTCTCCAAATCATACGGTTCATGTTCGTAGAATTCTTCTATCATCTGATCTCGCTTGCAATTTTTTCTGCAATTTTTACATCCGTAAGGCCGGCCTGTTCCCACACGAACCTTTGTGAACCCGCATTGCAGAATGCATCCTGGAATCCGATAAAAACTTGCCTCGGTGCGTTCGACTTTGCCGCCTTGTATTCGGCAACTGCACTTCCCATGCCGCCAAGGACATTATGTTCTTCGACGGTAAAAATGGTCTTGTAATTTTGGAATATCTTGTCCAGCCCCTCTTTATCGATAGGCTTGATGGTATGCATATTGTAAACCGCAACGTTTATGCCCTGTTCGCTGAGCATCTTAGCGGCAGACAAGGATTCGTTCACCATTAACCCTGTAGCGATAATGGCGGCATCCGCACCTTCCTTAAGTTGAATCAGTTTGCCGGGTACAAACGCATAGTCTTCTTTGTAAACGATCGGCGCATTTAGACCACCGGAGAGCCTGATATACATTGGCCCGTCAGTTTCTGCGGCATACTCAGCCACCTTTACGGCCTCAAGGCTATCCGCCGGAGAAAATACGGTCAAGTTAGGAAGCACCCTTGTAAATGCCAAATCTTCTGTCGCCCAATGCGAAACGCCCGACTTGGCCGCAACGACACCGGCAGCAGAACCGACAATCTTCACGTTCAATTTCAAGAAGGACAAATGCTGTCGCACATGTTCAAGGCTCCGGACCGCAATAAAAGACGAATAGGTTGTCGCAAAAACATTGTATCCATCCATCGCAAGCCCTGCGGCAACGCCAATCATGTTCTGTTCGGCAATGCCCACATTCAAGAACTTGTTCGGAAACGCTTGCCTATACCTATCCATTCCGGAAAGAATCGCAAGGTCTGCCGTCAAAAGTTTGACATTTTCCTTTCTTTCGGCAATGTCGGGCATCGCGATGGCAAAGAAAGCTCCACGTTGGCCAAGTCTAGCCCAGGTCCTGATATCTTTCGATGCTATTTCCTTCATTTTGCACCTCCAGAAATCTCGGCCACGGCCTGTTCATATTCCTGTTGCGACAACCTATGATGATGCCATTCGGGCCTGTTTTCGATAAAGGAAACGCCTTTGCCCTTTATGGTATCAGCGATGATAACGTGCGGTTTTCCTTCGGCATTTTCTGAAAATGCCTTAAGCAGCGATTCTACGCTATGTCCATCACATTCAGACACGAACCAGTTGAAACTTTTCATCTTGTCTGCCAGGTTTTCAATCGGCATCACATCTTCGGTGTTTCCGTCATAGGAAAGGTGATTTCTGTCAATAATGGCCGTCAAGTTATCCAACTTAAAATGCGGTGCGGCCATGAAAGCTTCCCATATCGAACCTTCGTTCAATTCTCCGTCGCCCATCAGTATGTAAATGTCTCTGTTGCTCTTTCTTTCTTTGGCAGCAAGTGCAAGCCCGATGCCCACCGAAATCGCCATTCCAAGACTTCCGCCAGAATATTCGAGTCCTATTTCTTTTCTTTCCGGGTAACCAGTCAGACGGCCACCATCCTTTTGAAATTCTAGAATCTCCTCATGCGGAATAAAGCCTGCCTCCGCTAGTGCAGGGATATGCGCAAGCACGCAATGGTTCTTGCTCGGGATAAAGATATCCCTTTCTGGGTTCATCAGATTTTCAGGAGAAACATTAAGGACTTCTCCATAAAGAGTCGCAATAATTTCTATGGCAGACAAACTTCCGCCAAGATGTGACCCGTTGTTGCCTGACGCGAGGGCCATGTCCATCGCATCGAGACGCATCTGCTTGGACATTTCCGTAAGCCTGCGAACATTATCTGCTGAGCAGCCTATTTGTTTATTGTGAAAACCCATCAGACACGGCCCCCATCAAGAACCATAATATGGCCAGTCATATAAGCGGCATCATTCGACGCAATATAGAGTGCGGCCTTGGCGATTTCTTCGGGTTTGCCCATCCGGTGAATGCTCATCCGGTTCAAAACCTTTTCCTTTTCTTCATCAGACTTGTAATTGCCCATCTCTGTATCCACAAGGCCTGGGGCAATTCCGTTGACGCGGATATTATACGGTCCCAGTTCCTTGGACAAGGACTTTGTTATCCATATCAGGGCAGCCTTGCTTGAGCCATAAGCCAAATATCCCGGAGAGGTTTCGATTCCACCAACAGAACACATGTTGATAATGCAGCCCGATTTTTGTCGCATCATCACGCGAGACACAAGTTGCATCATCTGGACTTGGGCAAACACATTGACCTGATAAACTTCCTTCAGTTTTTCAAGGGACGTCATGGTAAAAAGGCCGCCGAAAGCAATTCCTGCATTGTTAATCAAAACATCAATCTTCTTCTTGTCCGCGAAAATAGATTTCATTCCTTCCTTGATAGCTTCTTCGCTGTTCAAGTCAAAATAGACGGGCTTAATCTCCACTCCGCAGTCTGCCGACAGGTCGTCTAAAAAGGTTTCAAAGGATTCGTCTTGTTTACGGGCACAGGCGTAAATATCGTATCCGGCATGGGCGAACGTTTTCACAAATTCTTTTCCAATGCCTCGATTCGAGCCCGTTATAATTGCGGTCTTTTTCTGATTGTCCATGACTGCCACCGGTTGTCCTAAACAGTGTAAATTTCTTTTAGTAATATATATTATTTAACGCTAGTGCGCAATAAAATCAACCAATTGCAGGGGATTCAGCACACAGGCAATATGCGGAAATTTGGCTATATCGGCTTCGGTCTTGAAACCGTAGCCGTAGGTCACGCCAATAAATGGGATTCCCAATTGTGCGGCACATTCCGCATCGCTGGCACTGTCGCCAATCAAAAGGCTTTCGGCAGGGGCTACGCCCACCAAATTCATTGCTTTTTCGACAATCTGGTTCTTGGTCATGGTCGCCGCCGCATCGGAACCGCATATTACATCAAAGAAATGCGCCATTTCGAATTTTTCTAGAAGCTGGACGGCGTGGTCTTCGCGTTTGTAAGTTGCAACAGCAAGCGAAAAATGCTCATGAAGAGTTACAAGGCACTCTTCCATGCCAGCATAGCGGTCAGCCAGAAAAACATCGCCTTTCCCGTATTCTTCTCGGAAAGCCTTCATCACCGAATCGGCGGTATTTACATCGGCATCGAACAGTTCAAGAAAGCGTTTTTTCAAAGGTGGACCGACAAAGGTTTTGCACGTTTCTTCATCAGGAGCCTTGAAGCCCATTTTGCCCAGTGTTGACGCAATACATTTCGAAATACCCCTGCCCGTGTCGAGCAGAGTTCCATCAAGGTCGAAGATGATGAGTTTACACCCCAAAGAATTCAAACACCTTTCCACAGATATACTCGATTTCTTCTTTTTTCAGTCCATAGAACATCGGCAAGCGAAGCAGGCGATTGCTTTCATTAGTAGTGTACTTATCTTCGCCATGGAATCGGCCGAAGCGCATGCCCGCGGGCGATGAATGCAGAGGCACATAGTGAAACACCGCGAGGATTCCGTTGTAAGTCAGGTGTTTCAAAAGCGCAGTTCGCGTCGCAAGGTCTTCCACCTTTAGGTAAAACATGTGCGCGTTGTGTTTGCAATGTTCTGGAATGTACGGCAACTCGACCAATCCTTTTTCAGCAAGCGGAGCAAGCCTCTTGCGATACTCGTTCCAACACGACATACGCGCGTCATTGATGATGTCGGCACATTCAAGTTCGGCATAAAGGTAGGCCGCGTTCAACTCGCTTGGCAAGTAACTCGAACCAAGTTCAACCCAGGTGTACTTGTCAACTTCGCCGCGGTGGAACTGGCAGCGGTTCGCGCCTTTCTCGCGGATAATCTCGGCACGATCGCAGAATTCTGGGCGGTTGATGAGCAGCGCACCGCCCTCGCCCATGCTATAGTTTTTGGTTTCGTGGTAGCTGTAGCAACCGAAGTCGCCCAACGAGCCAAGCGCGCGGCCCTTGTAGGTCGCCATCATGCCCTGCGCGGCATCTTCAACTACGAACAAATTATGGCGTTTCGCGATTTCGTTTATCTTGTCCATCTCGCAGCCCACCCCCGCATAGTGGACCGGCACGATCGCCTTCGTTTTTTCAGTAATAGCCGTTTCGATCAAATTTTCGTCGAGGTTCATCGTATCGGGACGGATATCCACGAACACGCATTTTGCCCCTTGCGACACGAACGCATCGGCCGTGCTCACAAAGGTGAACGAAGGCATTATAACCTCGTCCCCAGGACCGACATTGCAAAGGCGAGCAGACATCTCGAGCGCATGGGTGCAACTGGTGGTCATAAGAGCCTTGACTGCACCGGTATGCTTTTCCAGCCATTCATGACAGCGCAGGTTAAATGTACCATCACCGCAAATTTTGCCACTTTCCACGGCCTGCTTAATATAATCCAGTTCCATCCCGACAAAGGGAGGCTTGTTAAAAGGGATCTTCTGCATGTTTGAAATATAAACTTTATTTTACCATGTGGGCGGGAGCTTGGTAAAAAAGACAAAAAATATTGCCGTTATCAATTCAAAACCACATACGGCACCCAGCGACGGTAGAATTTACGCTGAAATTCAAGAGGTGACAGAATTGGTTCATGGTCTCCCTGTACCACAAACCGCACATCAGAGTGTTTTCTCGCCAAATCAGCAATTATTCGCAATGTTCCGAATAGCCTTTCATAGTAGATTTTTTCGCATTCAATAGGATCATCGCTAATAGGGAAACGGGTATCACGCGTAGTCCAAGCGATAAATTGTTTTACACTATCCGATTGATTCAATAAAGAATCAATCTTCGTCGCCATTACAACATCGGCCGTCGCGGAGTCAGTCCAGATAGCGTTTTGGAAGCCTATGTTACGAATATATTTATATCGCCACTGAATGGTAGAGTCGCCCCCAAATAAGAAAGAGGTTTTATAACCAAGAGCAGCAAACCTATTCGGCATGAACAGGGAATCGCGACGTCTTGTAGAATCTCGCCAAGCAGAATCTAAAAGATCCTCACGTTCTGCGGTACGCGTGCGACTATACATTCTAAAATGAATACCATGGTCTTTTATCGAACCCTCAAGTAGGGCCAGTTCTTTTGCAAACATCGCGGAATCCATCGGAATCCCCCAAGACTCCACAAGAACTACAACATTGCTGCGGGACGTGTCTACATAGTAGCGAGTTACAGAAACAGAGTCAGTCGCATTGTTCGTTTCTCTAAAATTTTGAGTCAAATTATTCCGAGACCAGTTTGGGTTCGGAGCTGTTCTAGTCAACCATCTTACAACAGGGAATTCAAGCATCGGTTGACTCGGGAATAAATGCATCAAATAAAAATGCGAGAAAAAAGCGACAAATAAAAAGAGACTTATTCCTTTTAGCGAAAATGATTTAATAGGTTTCAGCAAAAAAATCGCCATACTGCAGGTAATGAGAGGGATTATAATGCGCCAACTCATTGCCCACCCCTTATATGAAAGGATGTTTTGCAAATCAACAACGCTTGCCATAAACATTGCTGTAAATAAAAAGACCAGCAAAGGAATCTTTATTCTTACCCGAGTATCCCTCACAAACAGGAATAACAAGAGCAATGACAAAATGCTGAAATCAATCAGTCCATGAACGATATCTTGTCCATTTTCAAATGTAACAAGAAACGGAACAATCGTTACAAGAGCTGATGCTACCAGTAAATATACAATTCGTTTCACTGATCTTCCTCCGCATCTATTTCCGTAACAAGCGAATACTTGTATATGGTCAATCCCTTAAAATCACGAACAGTATCAACTTTTACCTTTTTATAGTAATGCCGTTCCAAATAATCAACCAATGTAGGTTCATCAACAACTAATACATTTTCTTTAACAACATCCTTCATAGGATTTGTAATTCCACGTTTTCGCAAAGAGTTTTCTACATCGGGGAAATAAGGTGTCCAATAACCGAATGAGACTAAATGTTCCCAACTACCTTTTGCGTCCGTCAAATAAGGGATATTTTTCTTTTCAATAAGTCCTGAGTAAGTATTCATTTCTATCAAAAAAACTACAGAATCAGGGGCTGAATTCACATATGTCCAAAATCCTTTTCTATCCGTTGTATCTACAAACTGTGTTTCGGGAATAACCAGTTCACCGCCGTTTGGGGACCGAAATTGCGTACCTGTTGTCGCGTATGAGAATAAATTAAGTAACGCAATTGTAACAACGATACCTATTGAAATGTTTCTTGGTATATAAAAACGCTCTTTAAGTAAAGGTACAGTTAGCACTGTTGCGTAAAGCCACAATCCCGTTTCTACACGATAAACTAATCGTTGAAGGTTTAACAAATGAGCTATCAAAGCGATAACAATCGTTAAAGAAACCCAAGTCCATAAACTTTTTTTAGGATTGAAAATAAATAACGCCAAGCTAAACAAAAACCATGCGATGAATATAGGGCGACAAATTGATTTAGACAAAGCTCTCATAATCACCGAAGGCAACACTTGGGTGTTGTGCTTAAAGAAATACCGTCCAATAACATCCGTGACGACTCGGATACTTTCTGGTGCAAATACATCGGGGTCATAAAAAGTCCATTCAATTAGCGTAGCGTAATCTTTTCCAGAATAACCCATTTCTTCTAAATCCTCATAAACAGCTTGTTGATTATAATTCTGACCATCTCCTAAAAGAGAGCGAGGTCCTTGAAAATCCATATATTTCTTATAATCAGGAGACTGATACAGCGATTGATTGAATTTTTGAAATCCAAAGGCTCCGCTAAACATTATCAGCAGGGTGATAAGAACAACCGATTTGATTTGCCAGAATTTTTTGACGTGCAACAACAATATTCCTGCAAAAATGGGCATTCCCATCAGGAAAGCGGCCCATCTCATCCAAGAACCCCACCACATAAGTAAGATACCAAGGACAATTATCATCATTGATTTTTTTTGCGAATCATTCCATTTTTCTAACCCGTAAATAAAACAAAGCATTCCGACTGCCGAAAGCATAGCGGCACATTGAGTAAATTGCACAACGATGTAATAGTCGTTTGCGCATAGAGCGACAAGTAATGTTGCAAATATTATTCCCCATTTTTCACCTATTTTTCTAATGATGATGTAGCTCGCGACAAATAAAGAAATAAAAATTGAGAATATTTCTCCAATATAGTACCACTGTATGCTCGGAATAAGATGATATAAAGGCAAAAGACAATAACCATACAGGGCGTTGACGAAGGTCAAGTGTACGTTATATTCATCGCCATAGGCTCCGGTGAGTATGCCTGCCATAAAGCAGTCGTCATTAGCGCCAAAACGCAAATTTCCAAAAACTAGGCATAGCATTAAAAAGAAAATATTTATGCCTAACGAATAAAAAAGTGCTTTACGATTTATCATTAGTCATTCTCTTTTTTATTTAAAAATCCAACAGAAACCCAATGTGACATATGTGCGTTTCTGATTCCTGTGAATTTGTAATTTTTTAATAGTATGTTCATGAACAGCCTTATTCATTACCGGTGTAACTAAAATATATTTTTTATTAAGTGTACTCCCTGTCTAGCATGTCTTGATGTAGGTGATAGAGTGTGACCGGATACAGGCCGTTCTCGCGCATAATGCGACGCAGCTTCCTCTCCTTGATTTTACCCACCCCTTGTCATGGAACGTTGTCCGCATTTTCTGCTGACGCAATCATTCATGATTTCGCCATAGTTGACTTGTCTGCTCGGGAATCCTGGCTCCTCCCAATAAAAAAGAATCTTCCCCGAAAGGAAGATTCTTCATAAATTTTGGAAAATGTTACTTGCCAATTTTGTCGAAGGACGGAGTAAGAGCCTGGCAACCAGCACCAGTAACAGATGCGTCGAAAATCAGATCCTGATTAGCATTTCCCGTACCCTGCTGAATGGTAACTTTCCACGGACCGGAAGCACTTGTGTTCATACCAGCCGTGCCGGCTGTACCAGAGCATTCGTTCAAGTTGGCAAGGTTCGTTGCAACCCAAACGGTCGGTGTACCGGATACACTCACGGCTGTGTTCGAAGCGATCTTGTTGCCCATACCATAGGCAAAGTTGGTCGTCAAACCGTTGTTACCCGGAGCGCTATAACCGATCAGCTGCCAACCACCAGCCTTCAGGGATTCAGAGAAGTAAGCCTGCTGCAACTTCACGTAGGTACCGGCGGCGGGGCCGACTTCGGAGGCCTTGGACTTGGCGATCATGCCGAACAGCTTGGGAACTGCGACGGCGGCGAGGATGCCCATGATCACGATCACGACCATCAATTCAATGAGGGTAAAACCTTGTTTCTTCATAGTGTACTCCT
>Ga0310691_10001306_pt1 | contig 38365 bp, 26 predicted proteins | sample 176DNAGHGlowgp2_FD_203887 | JGI IMG/M metagenome (GOLD analysis project Ga0310691, IMG submission 203887) | Sheep rumen microbial communities from Palmerston North, Manawatu-Wanganui, New Zealand - 1766 DNA GHGlow gp2 (v2) (version 2) | ecosystem: Host-associated > Mammals > Digestive system >... | reverse complement strand
GTTCATCCACCTCCTTCATTGACAGCAGGAACTGGTGCAGATCTTGGTGCAGTTTTTCTTCAAATTGATCCATTGTTTCTCTTAAACTTTGTTGTAATTGAGGGCAAAGTTACTCATTTCTGCCCGATTTTCAGTACTTTTGTGCCAACAATTAGGATTGTTTATGAAGATATGATAGAAATTGGACTAAAACATACGAGCGAATTGACAGTAACAGAAGATGTTATTGCAATAACTGTTGGGTCTGGAGACTTGCCAGTTCTGGCAACTCCTATGATGATGGCATTGATGGAAAATGCTGCTATGCTTGCCGTTGTTGACGAACTTCCTGAAGGTTGCACAACTGTTGGTGGTCATATCGAGTCTTCCCATCTGAAGCCCTCAAAAATTGGTGATGTAGTTAGGGCAGTAGCCGAAGTGACCAAGGTTGACGGAAAGAAGATTGAGTTCAAGGTGGCTGCCTACTCTGGCAATACGTTGCTTGGCGAAGGTACACACCTCAGATTCATAGTTGATCGAGAGAAATTCATGTCAAGACTTGGATAATATAATACAATTCGGAAAGTGTATGATTCAGAATTATAAGATAGTTACCCTATGTGGTAGCACCCGTTTCAAGGATCAGTTTCAGAAAGTGCAGAAACGACTGACTTTGGAAGGTTACATAGTCATCAGCGTTGGCCTATTTGGACATTCTGGTGACGAAGAGGTGTGGAAACCTGGCACTAAGGAAATGCTTGATGACATGCACCTTCGCAAGATTGATCTGGCTGATGAGATATTCGTTATCAATGTTGGTGGTTATATTGGCGAGAGTACGAGGCGTGAGATTACATACGCCGAGAAAACAGGAAAGAAGGTAAACTATTTGGAGAAACAAGATGAATAAGCGGGAATACATACAGGCAAACAAGGATTGGCTGGAGGCAAAAGCCAAGGAGGAAGGCGTGAAGGCTCTTCCAAAGGGAATATACTACAAGGTGTTGGCAGAGGGTAATATCCAGAGTGCCATGCCCAGTGTAAGAAGTATCGTGACGGCTCACTACACAGGAAGGACGATCAACGGCAAGACGTTCGACAGCAGCCGTGGCGGTGTGCCGTTGGCTTGCAGGCTCTGTGACCTCATAGAGGGCTGGATCATCGCCATGCAGCAGATGCACATCGACGACAAATGGGAGGTATATATCCCTGCAGAAATGGGCTATGGCAAATTCTCCCAGCCAGGCATTCCCGGTGGTTCGACATTGATATTTGAAATTGAGCTGTTAGGAATAGCATGACCAAAGAAGATATATTGATTCGTAAGGCAGAACGGCAGGACGTGCCGCTGTTGCTGGATTTCATACGGGGGATAGCCCGTTATGAGAAGATGGAGAACGAGGTGATTGCTTCGCCAGAAGTGCTGGAACGTGAAATGTTCGACGAACACAGGGCAGAGGCAGTGTTTGCCGTCGTGGATGGACGTGAAGTGGGCTTCGCACTCTACTTCTACAATTTCTCGACGTTTATCGGGCACTCCGGCCTGTATCTGGAAGACCTGTTCGTATGGCCTGAAGAACGAGGCAAGGGTTATGGCAAGGCTCTCCTGCTATATCTGGTCAGAATTGCACATGAGCATCATTGCGGACGCATGGAATGGACGTGTCTCAACTGGAACCAGCCCAGCATCGACTTCTATCTCTCACTTGGAGCCGTGCCCATGAATGAATGGACAATTTACCGACTTGACGCTGCGGCTTTGGAGCGATTAAGCAAATAAAAGGACGGAATGAACATAGAAGACTATCGCGAGTACTGCCTGTCATTGGGCGAAGACATAGAAGAGAAGCTGCCCTTTCAGAAGTTCAAGAACGGAGAGGGAGTATTGGTGTTCTACGTAAGGGGCCACATGTTCTCATTCTTCGACTGCAATGATTTCTCTGTCATTTCACTGAAATGCCAGCCAGAACGCATTGAAGGCCTGAAGGAACGGTACGAGTGCATCGGCAATCCATACAACGAATCGCCCAAGCACTGGATAGGCATCAACCCCTTGACTGCCCCTGATGACCTGCTGAAGGAACTGACCCGAAACTCCTACGAGATAGTCAAAGCGAAGTATGCGAGTAAGCGAGGGAAGAAACAAACTCGTTAGGATTATGCCGAGCGTGAGCATACTCAACCGAAGGTTAAATATACTCGAACGAAGATCGAGTTTATAAAAGAAAAAAGAAGTAGAAAGTGTATGAAGTGGACAGTACTTGTAGATAATCGCACGAATAGCTCCGCATTAGAAACGGAGCATGGACTTTCTATCCTGTTAGAAACAGAACGACATAAAATCCTGCTCGATACGGGGGCAAGCGACATGTTTATAAGCAATGCTCAGCGATTGGGAATTGATCTCAGCACCGTTGACTACGTGTTCATTTCCCACGGACATAGCGACCATGCTGGAGGCCTACGTTATTTTATGGAAATCAACAAGACTGCTCAGGTCATTGTCTCTCCAGAGGCCATCAGCGGGAAATACTTCTCGAAGCGTGGTAATCTGCATAGCATCACGGCAGAATGGCCAGTGATACCAGATGGCAGATTGATGTTAGTCAGCGAAAGTTGCAAGATAGATAACGGTCTGCAAGTCTTCGCCCGTATCCCACAGACAAATCCCATACCAAAGGCAAACCAAAATCTCTTTGTGCAGGACTCTACCTGCAATTTCATCCACGACGACTTCCGTCACGAATTAGCCCTGTATGTCGATGGCCTTCTGTTCACAGGTTGCGCTCATAGCGGACTGGAGAACATTCTGTCCGCATGTCCTTGGCCTGTTCATTCCGTTGTAGGTGGTTTCCACTTACTCGACGGACAAGAGACGGATGATGAAATAAAAGCCTTGGCTCAAAGGCTTAAAACCAATTATCCCAATACGCAATTCTACACCAGTCATTGCACAGGCGATAATGTATTTGAGGTGATGAAGGGCGTTATGGGCGAACAGCTACATTCATTTATAAAATTCATCAACGAAGACGGTAGCATCCGTTTCAAAAGATAACTCTATCGAACTAAAACATTACAATTATGAGTAAGATTTTGATTTTACAAGGTTCTCCGAGAGCCAATGGTAACACCGCATGGATGGCGGAAGAGTACAAGAAAGCTGCCGAGTCAGCAGGTCACGATGTGACGCTGCTGAATGTCTCGCGTAAGAAGATTGCAGGCTGCTTGGCTTGCGAGTATTGTCACAACAAGGGCAATGGTGCCTGCATCCAGAAGGATGATATGCAGGAGCTCTATCCGTTGATGAACGAGGCAGAAGTGTTGGTGCTGGCAGCTCCCATCTATTATTTCACCCTCAATGCCCAGATTCAGGCTCCCATCCAGCGTATGTACTGTGTGAACGCTCCGGCAAAGGTCAAGAAGATGGCACTCCTGGTGTCATCCTACTCTCCAGGTGTTTATGACGGAGCAACTTCCGAGTTCCGCGACATCTGCAACTACTGGGAGGTGGAGAACATGGGCTTTGTTTCTGCTAAGATTGACGAACAGAAGACTGAGGAGACCAAACAGAAAGTGATTGAGCTGGCTGGCAAGTTATAACAAGATGACATTGCAATAGATAAATAGAAACAATATCATTACTAACATGGCAAGAAGATCATAATTAAGTGAGGATAGCATTGGCAATGATGCCGATGGTGGCATTGACTTTAAGTTTTCAATAGAAACGTCGCATAATGCGCAATAATCTGAAGGGATTATTTGGCGGTTTCGATGAGAGAATGTATATTTGCCAGCAGAACAAATCTATATCATGAACAACTACAATACAAAAAACATGAAAAGAAACATGATTCTAACCTTCTGTCTGATGTTGATGGCACTGTCCGTCTCAGCTCAGAAGGTGAGTTTCCCCCAGAAAGGTAAACTGTTTCACTATGCGCCCTACCCTCGTGGCGTCTCGTTCGAGAACCCCGGAGAACTGCTTGACGAAGTCAAACTCTTGCCCATGCAGTGTTACGACTTCGAGTGCGACAGCGTGTGGAAGGCTCCCCGCCAAAAGAAAATCTCGAGTGACGAGCGGGGCATCTGGCTCGACAAACTCTACATGGTCGATGCCGATGTATCCTTTGCCAAGGCTGGTTCGCAACAGTCGCTCTACGTGGCATTCACAATAGACAAAGGCGACGACTATCCTGGTCCTGTGGCCTTCGTCAGACGTGGCGAACAGCCCTCGCAGTGGTTTTATCCCTTCCGCTACAATAAGAGTCAGGAGATACGTTTCGAAGGTCGCGCCAATTCTGGCGACAGTGCCGTCTGTGCAGCCCAATGGCGAATCCCTGAGCTCTACCAGGAGCTTTGCCGCGTCCTCGTAGAGATGGAGAAAGATGGTAAGACTACGGTCTATCTGGCCGACACGGCACTGGTGTTCTACAACGCAGCACGTACGGAGGCTGCCCAGGAACCTGACCGAATAGTGCTCTGTCCGTTTAGCGACGGACGCATCTATGAGCTCGTCTACTACAACCGTTTCCTTTCCGACAAAGAGAAGTACGAGGTGCTGCGTCACGGTACTCCCGATGGCGACTATGACAACAAGTACACCATACCCATCCCACAGATGATTCAGAACAATGTAGAGGCTGACGAGGCACCGATGGGCATCCACTGGAGCCGCGGACATTGGATCGGCATCACACTGAGCATCCTGCTGGCGCTGATATCGCTCTATGTGCGTTTCTCCCCCATGAATGGCGTTCCCTACACGTTCAACGGCAGTTGGATTATCATTGGCCTCGCCGTGGTTGGTGCGCTGTTCTATATCTATCTGGTACCTTCGAGACAAGACAACAATTACCTCTACTATATCAGCATCATCGTGGGCTACTGGTTGGTGAGCTACGCCCCCGACCCCACAGGCTACCGGCGAGCAAGCAAGAAGACGTACGACCTCTCTAAACTGCCTGGCTGCATATGGCTTGTCATCATCGTTGTCGTTGGCTCGCTGGCCTACATGTTCGGCCCTGCCGTCTCCGCCCTCTTGCCTATGATTACCCTGTTTATGTTCTGCAAGAACATGTGGCTGACTTATGAAACACGTCAATACCTAAAAAACAATGTATATGAAGAACCTGAAAACATGGCTGATGACAGCCTTGATGCTAACCGTAGTTAATCACGTTGCAGCACAACAGTACGAAGCGTGGCCTCTGGGTAAGAGCAAGTCAGACACTGCTATCGTCGTATTCCAGTATGCTGAGCCGGAAGACCGTGGAGGCGGCTCTCTCTACACCCGTAACGAATTCTATCTCCATGAGGAGGACTCGGTGGTCATGATGCGTGGAACGAAACTGAATCTGAAGTTCCCCAAGGAGATTACCTATCAGGACAAGAGTCTCTTCTCGATGTTTACCATTGGCACGCCTGACAAGCGTCCGTTGGTAGCCGTGACAGACTCTACCGGTAAGACCTATTATGCCGATCCCTATGAGTTGCGTTTCAGCGAGTCGAATGCCGAGGGCACAGAGAACCCCATTGCCAAGTACACCGATTTCAAGGGTCGCCAATTCTACGAAGGGGCGTTTCTTTTCGGCGTCCTCTTCTTCCTGTGGATGGCATGGCGAATGAGCCGTCGTGCCTCGAAGATAGGTCTGAAAAAATGCTACGAAGGTACGCTGAAACCTCACAACTGGCTCATTGGCGTATTCTTGTTCATTGCCCCGGTTTTCGCTTTCTTTACCATTATCCTGGAAATAGATGCTGTCACGAAACTGGGTTGGGACTGCTGCTGGTGGCTCAACGGAGCGTACGTGGGCGATTTCCAGCGCTTCTTCAACATCTTCCTGCTGTTCATGGCTGTACGCTGGCAGTACAAGACTATCGACGCCTATGCCACAGGTATGGAGGCGTTCCTATGCTCCAGTGATGCAGTGCCACGACAGCAGCTGTTGTATAATATCCTGATATCTGTCGTCGTGTTTGCAGTTACCGCCTTCGTCGGTATCTGCCTCTACGCGTGGGTAAACCCCACCTTCGGCACCGTCGTGCTCTACATAGCTGCCATTGCAGGCATCGGATATCTGCTCTACTCGCTGTTCACCATGTTCGTACAGATGAAGCGGTCAGCAGGTTGGATTCTGACCATTCTTTATACCCTGTTCGTTATCCTTTGGGCTATAGGAACCCTGCTCCTTGTCGGCGTACTGATTTGGCAGATTCTCAAGATTATCATTCCGTTCCTTGTTCTCTTGGGCTTCGGCAAGATGATTCCTGGACTTGGCCTCGACAAGCCGTCGGCACCTATGAAGTGGTACGACAGTAATGGCGGAGTGCACAATAGCCTCATGGCTCGCGACTTGCGCAATCAGGCACTGGAAAGTTATAAGTAAAGGCTGACTTCTTAATAAACTATAAATCCTGATAAGATTCTACAAAAACGACGAACTGTACGGAAAACCCGATTCGGAGTTAGAGAAATTTATGAAAGAGAAGGGTTTACAGGCCATGCGTGAGTTCGGTGCTCCCGTCGTAACAGCCAGACTGGAATGCTAACCGACACCCATCAGGACATTCCCCTCAGCAAACCTGTTTGTGTACAATTTATAAGCGAAAAAGGAAACTGAAAACTTATATAACTAAAGATAATGAAAAGGATTGTCCTCTGCATCGTTGTGGTGATAGCTGTCTCTGTTGTTTCTGCACAGACAAGAGATGAACGGTGGGTGGAGAGCATCCAAGTGCTCTCTCCTGCGCCGTGTTCCGTACTCAGCGGTCATGTCAAGGTCAGGCTACAGGCAAAGGGGATGAGGCATGTGACAGCACAATGTTATGTGCGCGACAGCAAGAAGGAGAAACCGCAAATGCTGATGCTGACGCCTAAGGGTATCAGGCTTAATGAAGACGGGAAAGGCACTTTTCCCTTGAATCTGAAAACCATGCCTCACGGTCCGTTGACGATTCAGATTACTGGTGAAGGTACTACGGGCGAGCGCGACCTGTATGAACTGCAGCTCTACAATACTGGCGGTAAGGCCACTGTTGCCGGCATCCCCGATACCATTCCTGCTGCAGCACGTGGGATGCAACTGGTGTTCAGTGACGACTTTGACGGTCCACTCTCAATCTCTCGCGACGGACGAGGAGCTCGCTATAATGCCCATAAACCCACCTTTGGCGATTTCAGCGGCTGGCCTTTCGGTAATCCAGAAGGACTGGAGAATCCCTTCAGCCAGCGCGATACCTATCTAATCATTCGCGCCCATAAGGATGAAGGCACTCGCGGTTCCACGGGGCTGATAGCCACTGTAGATATGGATGGTAATGGCTTTCGAGCCAAGCCCCCATTCTATATGGAATGTCGGTTGATGGCTCAATCGGCTTCTGGCACCTGGCCTGCTTTCTGGACAATTACGAACATCCATCGTGGGGAAGGTGACGAACTGGATATCTTAGAAGCCTATGGAGGATGGGGCGAAGGCAATCCTAGCAGCACGGGCTATTGGGTGACATCACATTTCTGGAATCAGAACGATGCAGAGGGTAAACCGCTTAAAGCACCTGCGAAACTCATAGAGACCACAGCGGGCAAGCTGGGAACCTCATGGAGCCAGACATTCCACACCTACGGTCTGCGCGTGGATAGCTTGCAGACCATCTATTATCTGGACGACGAGGAAGTGTGGAGCCATCCCACAAACCACTATTCCTATGAGCAACCGCATGTCATCCTCATCAATTATGCCATTGGCGGAGCCAGCGGCTGGAAAATCAATCTTGATCGTTACAAGAACACCTCGGAGATGTATGTCGATTACCTCCGCGTCTTTGAACCTTAGCAATTATGCGTATATTTGCAGGCAAATATTAAGGAAAGATACTATTATGGCACAGAAACGATTCAATAGACATTTTGAGACTCCAGGGCTTCCGCTCTACTGGATTATCATTGCGTACATTATCCTTGCTTGGTTCTTCCCAGTGATAGGACTCATTGCCATCATTTGCATGATTGGCCCAGTTTTGACAAGCATCTGGAAGGGACGCTGGTGGTGCGGACACGCATGTCCTCGCGGCAATATGTACGACCGTCTGTTGTCGAAGTACTCACCCCACAAGCCAATACCTGCATTCGTGCGTACTTTCGGCTTCCGACTGTTCATGGTGTTCTTTATCTTTGGCATGTTCGGCCTCCAACTCACATTCACCGTTCCCTGGAGCGAGGGCGGATTAGCGATGTGGAGCGGTATCGGGCACGTATTCTGGACGATTATCGTGATGACAACCGTTGTCGGCATTACGCTAAGTTTCATCTATGCGCCACGTACCTGGTGCTCGTTCTGTCCGATGGGTACTATCTCCAATTGGGTGGCTCCTAAGAAGGCACCGCTGCCCAAGGCCTTTACGAACATCCACGTATCGAGTGCCTGTCAGATGAAGTGTAAGAGTTGTGCCCGCGTCTGTCCGATGCAACTCACCCCCTATGACAGTCGCGGCCAAGAGTCTGGTTATCTGCATCCCGACTGCCTCAAGTGCGGCAAATGCACATTGGCTTGCCCTACGAAGATTATGGCATTGAAACATTAAAACGATATGAATCCCGTTGCCCTCCGACTTCTCAACCAACAGCTGGTTGCGCCTCAGTACTGTATAATGCGGTGGGATGAAGGCAGAAAACTCTCTACGGGAACTACATGAAAAGTACAGATTGATATATCAGACAGAAAACAATTGATATGAACAAAATTGCCAGTCTTATAAAGCCCCTTATGCCAATTACATAGCAAATTACATGAATATAGAAGATTACCGTGAGTACTGCCTGTCATTGGGCGAAGACATAGAGGAGAAACTGCCTTTCCAGAAGTTCAAAAACGGAGAAGGAGTATTGGTATTCTATGTAATGGGACACATGTTCTCTTTTTTCGATTGCAATGATTTCTCAGTCATCTCGTTGAAATGTCAGCCAGAACGCATCGAGGACCTGAAGGCACAGTATGACTGCATCGGAAATCCATACAACGAATCTCCCAAACACTGGATTGGCATTGACCCTAATATTGCGCCAGATGACTTGCTGCAGGAACTGACGCGGAACTCATACGAGATAGTAAAAGCAAAATATACGAAAAAGAAGAAATAATAATTCTAAAAGCACAGAATACATGAAAGCATTATTTATCAACGGAAGTCCGCGTAAGAAGTGGAATACAGCACAGATGCTGGAGAGCGCCATGAAAGGAGCTCAGGAGGCTGGTGCTGAGTGTGAAATGGTGAACCTCTATGACATCGACTTCAAGGGATGTAAGAGTTGTTTTGCCTGTAAGATTAAGAACTCTAAATGTAACGGTGTTTGTGCCCTGAAAGACGATCTTCGTCCAGTGTTGGAGCGTTGCCGTCAGGCGGACATTATCGTGCTTGGCACTCCTGTTTACTACAGTTATCCTACGGGAGAGATGCGTTCGTTCATGGAGCGTCTCTGCTTCCCCATTGGCACTTATCTCTATGAAAACGGCAAGCACATCACCCTGCGCGACAAGGTCATTCCTACGGCAGTGATTTTCACGATGAACTGCCCTAAGGACTACATGCAAGAGATTGGTTATCCCCCTATCTTGGAGGAAAACACAAAGATAATGGCAGACATCTTTGGCTATTCAGAGACTCTCTACGCCTGCAATACCTATCAGTTTAACGACTACTCTCGCTACGACTTCAATCTGTTCTCAGAGGAAGAAAAGCGGAAGTATCGCGACGAGCATTTCGCCACTGATTTGCAGAACGCCTACGAACTGGGTAAGCGTTTGGTAGGCAAATGTACGGAAGAATAATAAGAATGAGTAGATATCGAAACAAACAATATGAAAAAAGTAATTGTTATTTCTACGAGCCTACGACGTGGTTCAAACAGCGATATGCTCGCTGATAAGTTTGTGGAAGGAGCCAAGGCTGCCGGAAACGAAGTGGAGAAGATTTCTCTTGTTGGTAAGAACATTCAGTTCTGCAAGGGTTGTTTAGGCTGTCAGAAGTTGGGCCGCTGTGTCATCAATGATGATGTGAACGACATCATGGCAAAAGTGCTGAAGGCTGATGTAGTATGCTGGGCGACACCTATCTACTATTACGAGATGAGCGGTCAGATGAAGACCCTCATAGACCGCATGAACGGCATGTACGAACAGGATTACCAGTTCCGTGATGTCTATCTGTTGACTACGGCTGCAGAAGACGAGGACGATACCTCAACGAGAGCAGAAGCCGGTCTGAAGGGTTGGACAGACTGCTATCCCAAGAGCCGCCTGGCCGGTACGCTTTTCTGTGGCGGTGTAAATGACCCTCGTGAGATAGAAGGCAACCCGAAACTGCAAGAGGCTTACGAATTAGGAAAGAAGATATGAAGAAAGTATTATTTTTTGCAACGCTGCTGAGCGGGATGCTGGCAGCTTGCACAGACAGTAACAAACAAACTACAGACAACGATATGACACAGGAACTGGAATTGACACAGGAGTGGGACAAGGTGTTCCCGCTGAGCGATAAGGTAAGCCACAAGAAGGTGACGTTTAAGACACAGTATGGACTAACATTAGCAGCAGACCTTTATACTCCGAAAGAAGTTAGAGAAGTTAAAGAAGTTAAAGGAGTTAAAAAACTTCCTGCCATCGCTGTCTCTGGTCCTTTCGGTGCCGTGAAGGAGCAATGCAGCGGCCTCTATGCCATGAAGATGGCAGAACGTGGTTTCGTGGCACTGGCCTTCGATCCTTCTTATACGGGTGAGAGCAGCGGTGAACCCCGTCGCACGGCATCACCCGACATCAATACCGAGGACTTCATGGCTGCCGTCGATTTCCTGTCGAAACTGGACAACGTAGATGCCGAGAAGATTGGCATCATCGGCATCTGCGGTTGGGGTGGCATCGCGCTGAATGCTGCCGCAGCAGATACGCGCATCAAGGCGACCGTGGCTTCAACGATGTACGACATGACACGTGTCAGCGGTAACGACTACAACGATGCTTTCGACAATGAACAATGGCGGCACAGAAACCGCGAGAACGTCTCAAAGCAGCGCCTCACTGACCCCAATGCAATGGCTGGCGGTGTGCTGGATACCGTACCCCCACAGGCACCCCGTTTCGTTCACGACTACTACGACTACTACAAGACTCCACGTGGCTACCACAAGCGCTCAGGCAACTCCAACGATGGTTGGCGCGTCATCGGCACACAGGCATACGCCAACAGCCGCTTCCTATACTACATCAACGAAATCCGTTCTGCTGTTCTCGTGATGCACGGTGCTGAAGCCCACTCTCGCTACTTTGGCGAGGCTGCCTATCACTATATGGTGGATGGCAAAGCTGAGGGCTATAAGTTTGTGGGAGAGCCCAATCCCAACCCTGAGAACAAAGAACTGCTCATCATTCCCGACGCCTCACACTGCGATCTCTACGATGGCGGCTATGAGGAAAAGGCCGGAAAAGGTCAACCCAAGAACATGATTCCCTGGGACAAGCTGGCAGAATTCTTCAACAAGAATTTAAAGTAATATGAGGAAACCGACAATTTTGATTATACAGCTTTTCTGCATGCTGACAACAGCAGGGGCGCAGTCCATCTGGGACAGCGCGCACCTCGCCCAAGTAAAAGCCAACTTGCAGCAGCCGGCCTATGCCACAGCCTATAAGCATTTGCTAGAGGAGGCTGACGGGCAGATGGAACGCCCGCCACTTTCTGTGATGCTGAAGGAGAAAACAGCCGCCAGTGGCGACAAGCACGACTATCTGAGCCTGAGCCGCTACTTCTGGCCTGATCCGACAAAACCCGACGGGTTGCCATACATCAATCGCGACGGCGTGTCGAATCCTGAATTGGAGAAACTCGACCGTCCGAAGTTGGCGCAGATGGCAAGTCGTGTGACAACCCTCTCCCTGGCCTGGTATTTCAGCGGAGAAGAGCGGTATGCACAGAAAGCCGTAGAACAGCTACAGGCGTGGTTCCTCAATAAAGAGACCCGTATGAACCCCAATCTGGACTATGCGCAAATAGTGCCTGGTCTTTATGGCGGCAAGGGGCGTTGCTATGGTGTCATTGACTCGTATTCGTTTGTCGAGATGCTTGATGCCGTACAGTTGCTCGAAAGGTCGAAGTCATTTACGGCTAAGGATTCAAAAGCCCTGAAAGCCTGGTTCTCTAAGTTTCTCCATTGGATTCTGACCAGTTCGCAAGGCATCGAGGAAGGCAACCAAAAGAACAATCATGCCACAGCGCACGATGTGCAGGTAATCGCATATGCCAAGTATGTAGACAATAAGAAGGTCTTGGATGAGTATTTCTCTCAGTTCTACGAAAAGCGTCTGCTCACCCAGATTGAGCCTGATGGCCGACAACCTTACGAACTGCGCCGGACGTTGGCTTTCGGTTATTCGCAGTATAATCTGACGCACATCATCGACGTGATGCAGATAGCGAGGCACCTCGCTCCCCAGAGCCTTTCCTCATGGAAAGAGGCAGAGAGTATGTTTATGCTTGGGAAAGCTGCCGACTTTCTGGCCCAGTATGTGGGCAAGCGTGTGGAGGACTGGCCCTATCAGCAAATCAGCGAGTGGGAACACAAACAGAATGAGCTGTGCAAGGATCTTTATCGGCTATACTTGCTGGATAACCAAAGAACAGACTACTTGAACATTGCAAATAATAATATGGTCAAGCAGTTCGCCGACCGTTTCTTCCTGCTCTACTACACGCCCGATGAGACTGACAACGCCTTTGCCGAGGCTGACGTGCAACTGCGCTTCCAACTCGAGCAGGCCAACAAACTGCGCCGCGAGCGCAAGGCCTGGGACCTGATGCCCCGCTGCGTGGAGAAAGACGGTAGCCTGCGCATGGTGCGGCAGCCCGACTGGTGCTGCGGCTTCTTCTCTGGCGAGCTATGGCAGATGTATCAGTATTCGCACGATGACTTCTGGCGCGAACAGGCTGTCTCGAATACTTGGCCTATTGAGTTGGTGAAGCTTAATGGGGGCAGCCACGACTTGGGATTTATGGTCTATAACTCTTTTGGCAAGGCCTGGGAACTGACGGGTGAGCAGTCGTACCGCGATGTGGTGGTACGGGCTGCCCGGACACTCATCACCCGCTACGATGACCGCGTGGGCTGTATCCGCTCATGGAGTTGGGGCACGCCCGACCGCTGGAAGTTTGCGGTCATCATCGATAACATGATTAATCTCGAACTGCTGTTCCAGGCTTCGCGGATTACGGGCGACAAGCGTTTCTACAATATTGCCGTCAACCATGCCAACACCACCATGAAGAACCATTTCCGTGATGATATGTCGTCGTACCACGTGGTTGACTACGATCCTGAGACAGGAAACATCATCAAACGCATCACCCATCAGGGACTTTTCGACGAGAGTGTGTGGAGCCGCGGACAGGGCTGGGGCCTCTATGGTTTCACCATGTGCTATCGCTACACTCATGACAAGGCCTACTTGGAGCAGGCGCGGAAGATTGCGCGGTTCTGGTTCTCACAGGAAGACATGCCCGACGACCTTATTCCCTGGTGGGATATGCGCGACCCGGCTATCAAGACCGGTGTGGGTCCTGCGCTCAATGGCGGTTGTCCGCGCGATGCCTCGGCAGCAGCTATCATAGCCTCGGCACTCTATGAGTTGGCGACTTTCGTCAGTGGCGATGAGGCTAAGGACTATCGCGAAAAGGCCGACAAGATACTCCACTCATTGAAAACTAAATATCAGCCTGAACCGCGTACAAGCCAAGGATTCCTGCTGCTTCACTCCACAGGTAACTATCCGTCGAACGACGAGATTGACGTACCCATCAACTATGCTGACTATTACTATCTGGAGGCACAGTTGCGCAAAAAGAATATGAGATAACTATATGTACAGTTTAAAATATAAAGTAACGACAAGCGCCTGCGACAGCGAGGGACGGCTGAAGCTCTATTCCGCCCTCCAGATGATGCAGGACTGCTCTGAGATGTGGATTGACTCAGAGCCTGGTGTAAAACAGTATTTCACCGAGCAGAACATGGCACAGCTGCTGGCAACACGTCAGGTGGAAATCGTCAGAGTGCCAGCATACAAAGAGGAACTGACGGTGACGAGTTCCGTCTATGGCATGAAGCCCATGTTCGGGTTCCGCAACACCTTTATCTATGATGCAGAAGGCAAGCCCTGCTACAAGACGTGGAGCATGGGAGCATTCGTAGATAAGGCGGCAGGGAAACTGAAACGTGTGGACGATGCCACCATCCGGTCAATGACACTGGAGCCTCAGCTGGAGATGGACTACAAAGACCGCCGCATCATACTGCCCAAGACAGAAGGTGAGGTTCTGGAGCCAATCAAGGTGCTCCGTGCCGACATCGACTACAACAAGCACATGAACAATGCCAACTATGTCCGCATGGCGATGGAACTGCTGCCGGATAATTTTGTCGTAAACGGTTTACGGGTAGAGTACCGGGTAGCGGCCAAACTGGGTGACATGCTTGTTCCTACTATCTACAAGAATGACAACGTGATGATTGTCTCCCTATCGATAGGCGAAGAGGTGAGTGCTATTATTGAATTTTCTTAAAAAAGAAAAGCCTCAAGGAAAATTGATTGCACATTGAGACTTTTTCTTTATATTTGCAGAAAAATATCTTACAATCCTTTAACACTAAACGAAACGATTATGCAAGTTCTTATTTTACAAGCCTCGCCACGTGCGAATGGCAACACTGCCTGGATGGCGGAAGAGTACAAGAAGGCTGCCGAGGCAGCAGGCCATAAGGTGACACTGGTAAATGTATCTAAGAAGAAAATTGCCGGTTGTCTGGCCTGCGAGTATTGTCACAACAAGGGCAACGGTGCCTGCATCCAGAAGGACGATATGCAGGAGCTTTATCCCTTGATGGCCGAAGCAGAGGCACTGGTGCTGGCTGCTCCCATCTATTATTTCACCCTCAATGCCCAGATTCAGGCCCCCATTCAGCGTATGTACTGTGTCAACAAGCCTGCCAAGGTAAAGAAGATGGCCCTTCTCGTATCTTCCTACTCACCTGGTGTCTATGACGGAGCCACAGCCGAGTTCCGCGACATCTGTAACTACTGGAGCACAGAGAATATGGGTGTTGTCACTGCCAAGATCGACGAGCAGAAGACCGAGGAAACCAAGCAGAAGGTTGTTGCACTGGTAGAGAAGCTCTAAACCCTCCTGAATGAACAAAGTCGAACGGGAAGTACGGCGCAGGTTGCTGATGGCCAACAGGACCTATCGCACGATGGGGTTCCTGACGCGCTACATGGACCGCTACTACCTGGATGCGCTTATTGGCATCATCCCCGGGTGGGGTGATGCCATAGCTTTGCTCTGCGTCGTGCCGTTCGTCTATTTCTCGTTGTGTGTCCTCAGGAGTATTCCGCTCACACTGGCAGTACTGAACAATGCCCTGCGCGACATGCTGATGGGCATGATACCATTCTTTGTCGGTGATGTCATAGACTTCTTCTATCACGCCAACATCCAAAACATGCAGATGATTCAGGGTTTCGTCGATGGAGACGAGGTCGTCATCAGACAGGTCAACCGACGAGCCTGGCAATCAGCCACTGTCCTGATTGTCCTTATTCTGCTCATCGTCCTGATGATATGGACACTCATCACTTTCGGCAGCTACCTGTATTCTCTCGTTGCCTCACTGTTTTAAGCCTTTCTTATCGCTTCACTTTCAGCCGGCTCTGGGCCTTTACGGTCTCGGGAGAACCGAAGATGGGCCAGAGGTCCTTCCCCATACTGATACGCTGCAGGATAGCCTTGCGCCCCTCCTTGTACCGGTTCAGATAGTAGGCATGGCACAGATAGTAACGCTCGCCCGAGGGAGTGGTAACCAGCGTGCCGTGACCGCAACTCTGGATATCCTTGCTGTTGCCCGTCAGGATGGGATTGCCCGGGAACTTCTCCCAAGGTCCCGTAAACTTCTCGCTACGGGCAACGGAGACAGCATAGTCGCTCTGTGGCGTGCAGCAGTCACGAATAGAATACAGCATATAGTAATACTTACCCTCGCGGAAGATACACTGACCCTCCATTCCCTGACGCTCATCGTCGCGCAGCAACATAAAGGGAGCGCCCTCCAAATGCATACCGTCCGAGGTTAGCCGTTGGGCCAGAATCTCTATAGGACGGTTGCTGGGGTCCAGGCCGTAAGCCTTCCAGGTGATATAGAGCTGACCGTCATCATCAAAGACAAAGGCATCTATGGCCTCGTTGGTAGTGCGGACGAAGGGGCCGTGATCCACGAAACGGCCTTCCGGTCCCTCGGCAGAAGCCAACCCGATACAGGACGTACCGTCGCTCTTCTGACGGGCTGTATAGTAGCACATCACCTTGTTGCCGATAACAAAGAACTCCGGAGCCCAGAAAGCGCCTTTCGTCCACTCTGGCCACTGGTCGAAGACATAACCCGTCTTCTGCCAAGTTTTCAAGTCCTTAGACTGATAGCGCGCATAGGCCTGCGGATTATTACCCGATGTGGCTGCAGCATAGTAGGTATCCCCCACCCTGATTACCGTAGGGTCCGGTGCATCGGCATCGATAACAGGATTAGTAACTGTGAGGGAAGTTGTACATGCTGTCAGGAACAGGGACAGGAGAGTTGAGAGTTTAGAGTTGAACATTGAGAATTGAGAATTGAGAATTGAGAATTGAAAATTGAAAATTTCGGTTAGCGGTTAGCGGTTAGCGAAAAGAGCTTAATAGCTTAATTGCTTAATCGGTTAGCGGTTAGCGAACTTTATCAAATTGAAAATTGAAAATTGAAAGTTGAAAATTGAAAGTTTTCGTTTTGGTTTTCGTTTTCGTTTGGTTAGGGGTTAGAGGATAACTGGCGGGGCGTATGTCCGGTCAGTTTGGTAAATGCACGACGGAATGTGGAGATGGAGGCGAAGCCACTTGCCATGGCGATATAATCCAACGTATATTCGGGATGTTCTTTTAGCAAGGGAAGACTGACACGCTCGATGCGCAACTGGTTGACGTAGTCATAGAAGGTCTGTCCGCGTACCTGACTCAGATAGTTGCTGATGTACGTGCGGTTCGTGTTCAGTGCCAAAGCCAGGTCGGCAAGTGTCAGATCCTTGTTCAGATAAAGGCGCTGCTCTTCCATCACCTCCTCCAGTGTTCCCTCGGCAATAGGAGGTACCTCCTTCTTTCTGACAGGCCTTCTCTCTTCTTCCCCTTCCGCCATGATGGGGCGGAAATTCCAGCTATAGTGCAACACCATAAGCCACAGCAGGACGGCAGATGCATAGTAGATTATATCGCCCACTACTGTGGCATATAGCGAGGTAAACAGCCATGCCAGCTGGCTGACGATAGCAAAGACGAAGACGGGCTTCAGCCATGCCACATCGATGCTGTCGATATTTGAAAAGTTCTCTCGGACATACCGGATGCGCTGATGAACCTTCACCCATCCGATAATGACAATGGTCCAGGCATAGAACCATAGAAACACCGACTCGGCATAGATGACTTCCTGAACAGGCCATACCAGATATAATAAGGTAAAGACGGCAAAGGGTACCGACAGCATGCCGAGACGTCTGACTGTTGTCCATTCGGGCCATACGGCCTCGAAGACAAAGACGGTATAGGTCAGTGCCGACCAGGCATCTATGATGAAAATCCAGTTGAGCACCTTCGTGGTGTACATCCCGGGAAAGGTGATAACGATATCCTTTAGGCACCACAGAGCCCAGACGGCCATAATCCATCCCAGCACATGCTGGAAGCGTGTACGTTGTTTACGCCAGAACAGGATATGCAGGGAGAAGCCGGCAAAGAAGGCCGTCGAGATGCCTATCATAAATGCCGATATGTTCATATAGTCTTCCATCTCTGCAAAAGTACGTATTTCCCGTCAAAGCACCAACATTTCGCCTGTCTTTTTATTTCACTGCCTGTCCTTGGGGTGTATAGATAACCTTTCTAATGGTTCCATCACTCGTGCGGATAATGTTAATGCCCTTCTGTGGGGCTGACAGCTTTCTGCCATTCAGGTCGAATACTTCTCCCTTGCCGCTATAGAGGGTTGGAGTGAGGCTGTCTATTATATCTTTTGCTTTTCCATAGATAGTGATGTCTTTAGCAGGCATTGTTTCCGGCACATCTTCCCAGATGGTATACTCCTCCAAGCCGGGTATAACAGGTGGCACAATCTCCGCTCCATATTCTAGTGTCTCTATGGTATAAACCTCACCATCAAGCACGTATGCTATCGTATAGCTATTAATCGTAAAATAGCCCTTAACAACAACATCCTTAGCCGGCATTGACCTTGGAAGTCCATCCCATCCACTGAACGTATAGCCCTCTTTTGTAGGGGCCTCCAATGGTGTGATAGCCTCTTTGTATTTAACAGTGATACTCTGATATACCTCGCCATCCACCATGTACGTTAGGGTGTATGATTCAGGCTCCGTCACTGTCAACTTTCCTGCAACATACATAATATCGTAGTTCGCTGCCTCAGCACCACTTAGCGTAATGTCGTATTCACCAGGAGCACTGTCTTCATTCGCCTCACAGCTCAATACGGGTTGCTTCGTCAGCACCTCCGCTGTTTCATTATTGACGAAGCCCTCGTAAGAGACAGCGAATTCAGGCATCGGGTCATACTGCTTCTTGGTATAGCTGCCGGCGGTAATGGTCATAATTGCTTTCGCTATGGTAACATTAATCGGACCGGCTACGGGAAGGCTGTTATGACTGTCATCAGCCACCACTTTATAATATATGGTATAGTCTCCTGCATTGGTTGCAGTGGGCAAGGCTGTTGAGAACTCACCATCAGCACCGAGCGCATATTGTAGCTCACCGCCTTCAGAAATACCAGTCGTGATAAGTACCTGCGGTTCACCTGTATAGACGAGGTCGGCGATGGCGGCAGGAGCGCCGGTCAATACGGCATCCTCCTTGAAGTCGGGATGGAACTGACGCAGGAAGGGATAGCCGTCGTTAATGGTGCTGCTGATACCCCACACGGTATCAAAGTCCCAGCCCTCGTAGGTGGACTTCTGCTTCATCTCGTTGGTAGTGCGGCCACGGACCTTCAGTATATCATAAGAATAGCCCTTATTGCTGATGAGTTCCTTGTCGAAATAGAAGTTGTCCAAGTAGTCTCCTCTCAGATCATAGCCAGCACGACCCATGCCGTCGTGCACCTTGCCTGCATTATAGCAGTTCGTTAAGCCCCCTGTAGGTACAGCAATAAAGCCACTCTCATAGGCAGGCTGGTCTTTCTGATAGATGTCAACACGGGAATAGCAGTTGGTAGTTGAGTTAGTAGCACTATTTCCAGTCAATGCGCCAGCAAGTCCATTGTCAGATGGCATGTATATTGCACCCTGTGTATAACACTGGCTGACAGAGGTTTCGCTGCCAAACAAGTTGGCAAGCATTCCCGGATGCTCCATCCAATACGTGCCATCCCCCCAGTAGTACCAGCGTTCACCATTGGTCTGACCTTCGGGGTTCTGCATATCCAAGTTTAGAACAGAGGCCTCGATACCTAAGTTTTGGATGGTGGCCCCATCGCCCACACGATAGAACAAACCGCCAATCTCCAGACTTGGCAGTCCTCCGCGTTCCACGTACATGCCGTAGATGACGTGACCCTGACCGTCGAACGTGCCATTAAACCACAGTTGCGTGTCTGCCATATAGCCATTCGACTTAGTGCCAATCGAACGCCAAGGCACAGCATAGGCTCCCTTGCCCCACTGCTGCCAGCCGGTGGTGTCGTTGAGGAAAATGTCGTTGTCCAGGACGATGGTCTTTCCCGTAAAGTCGCGTGGTTCCTCCGTAGCAGAAGCATCCTGCCATACACCATTCTGCAGATAGGCAAAGCCACGCAGTTGAGCTGCGGTCTTGATGTGATAAGTCTTCGCACGTTTGTTACTGAACGGAGTGATATCATAGTCGAAGCGTGTATCCTCCAGCCAGCGGGCATAGAGCGTAAGGTCTTGTTCCACAGGCTCACTACCGAACTTGAAGAGATGCGTCAGCTCCTCATCCTTGTACCAGCCACCGAAAAGATAATTCTCCTTCTTCGGGCGCACAGGCGGCTGAATGGTAGAGCCGGCAACTACCATCATCCCGACAACCTCAGATCCACCATTGCTGTTAAACGTGATGGCATAGCCTGGATCGTAATCGGCTTGGGGACTGACAACGGGATAGTCACCCTCACGCCACTGCCAGAAGTTCAGTCGTCTGGCTTCATCGCTCTCCGCATTCCAGCGCTCCACAGCGGCATTCAGCAGATTCACATACTCCTTGCTTTGCAGCCATGCTGTGCTGCGTACTCCGCTTGGCTCATGGCCATCGGTGGTAATGTTGTCCACTTCGCCGTCTTCAAACACATTCTCTGAGTAAAAGCCTCGTTGATACGAACCGATATAGTCATAGTCGTACCGCCCTCTTTTCTCAATATTGATGGTGCCAGTGAAAAGGTAGTTCACCAGCGTATCGGCTTCTATCCAACCATGAGAATTTCCTCCCCAAACAGAACCCAAACGTCCATAGGAGTCATTGCTGTAGCCCTTCATCCGGGCACTGGATGAGCAGTTCAGTATCTGGCTTCCTATACCGTTGTTACCTACCAGGGCACCTACACCACCGAAAGCAGGATTCTTCTCAATATAGCCAGAAGTCCAGCACTGCTTCAATACTGCACCGGCACCTACATGCGCAGCCAGAATACCAGAGGTACCGGTAACAACCATAAAGGCACCTGTCACGCCGAGATTCTGAATAACAACAGGCATCTGACCGTCGAACACCCAGTTTTCATCACCTGCATAGCAGAAGAGGCCCTGGTTCTCTTTGTTGTTCTCAATGTAGAGGTTCTTAATCTCATGGAAACCACCGTCGTAGTTGCCCATAAAGAATTCGTAAGAGTTTATCTGTGCGTTGTCATTGTAGAAGCCGGGGAAGGTGTGTGCAATGCCGATGGGCTGCCATTCCTCTGGCTCCACATACTCCCATTCTTCCTCAGGCACGTTCAGTTCGATGTCTGCCGTCTGCTGCACATACTCGTTCATGAAGTCGTAGCCGTGGTTCACTAACCAACGGAAATTCTCCAACTGTTTCTTATTAGTGATAAGGTAAGGACTCTCCTTGGTACCCTCGCCACCATCGAAGAAAACTTGGGTATTCTTCATGCGCACACCAGTAGGCTGCGGAATGCCGTCCTTCAGTTTCCACTGGCTGGTGCCGAGGAACGAGGCACAGAGGTTCAGCGTATCCACGAAAGCCTGACTCTTCAATGTAGCCTCCTCTTGTGGCCATCCTGCAAATCCTGCATTTGACATTCCGCCGTTAGGAGGCAACGGAACACCGTCGGCATTGAACCAGCAGAACTGATGGCTGGCATAGTCAGAATTGGCATGACCATTATAATTATAAACGAAAGCACCGGTATAGCCGTAAGTCCTTTCATCGTTCGTATAGACAATTCGTCCGGTGGAGAAACAGTTGCGAATGACGGGATAGCCTTCCTGGACACTCTGCCACATACCATTATTAGCGACAAACTGCGCAGCTCCCTCGTCGCCGTTGCCCGTACAAATGATGTTGCCCGTTGAGTAGCACGACTCTATCAGTCCAAGGTTCATCTGGCAGAAGCCAGCGCTACCACCATCGCCACTCACACCGCTGTTTACCGTCACATTGCCCGTAGCCGAACATTCACGTACTGTACCATAGTTGTAGTAGAGGAAGCCACCGGCGTTGTGTCCCCAACTGTTGCCGTTCTCCTGCTTTCCATACAAAGCCGTCACATCGGCCGACGAAGAACACATTTCTATCAAGCCGTCGTTACGAACAACAAAGCAGCCTGTATTACCAGCCGTGGCATAGACGCTGCCTGCAGCCGTACAACTGCGCACAATACCGTTTGTCCCATTGGTGTTGACCACAATGCCTCCGCCACAGGTTACGATGTTTACATTGGCCGAGCAGTTCTCAATGAGACCGTTGTTCTCACTGACAACTCCGCCCATGCCCGTAGCAAAGCCGCGCAACTCGCCTTGTACGTGGCAGTTGCGGATAATGGCACCGTTGGTGGTGTTGACTGCAAGTATAGCGACCTTGCTCATACCATTCATGCGGGCATCTCCAATATTCAGGTTCTCAATCGTGCCGCCATCGACGTTACAGAACAATCCTCGGTTGAAGGCCGTTACGTCCAAAGTGCCAAGGAACGCTGCAGGATCAAAAAGAGGGTCTTCGGGATCCCAATCATCGCCCCAACCTTCTCCACCATTATAATAAAGGTTATAGACAGTGTGACCATCACCGTCGAAGTGACCACGGAAATAACCGTAGTCGGTTTCACCACCGCCTATTGCCCACCATTCATGGGCAATGGGGTGCCATTCCTTCCAATTCTCTGTGTCTGGGTCGTTGTAATTGGTCAGGTAGATGTCCGCCGTCAGTCGGATGTACTTGCCGGCAAAATCCTCCTTGTCCGCATTTGTACGTTCAGCCAAACCCGCCAGTTGTTCGGGCGTACTGATGAGATAGGGACTTGCCTCAGTACCGTCACCGGGGAAGTTCTTGTCGGCTGTTCCGTTCCAGTAGGTTTGTGCCTGTGCAGTCAAAGTGCAGATAAGCAGCAGAAGTAGAAAGACGTTCTTCATTTGGATCATTATTAAAGTATTATCGTGATTGGTTTATTTTCTGATAATTATTACATATCAGTTTCTAATAGAAAAAACTTCATCGGACTACAGCCGTCGAGATGCCTATCATAAATGCCGATATGTTCATATAGTCTTCCATCTCTGCAAAAGTACGTATTTCCCGTCAAAGCACCAACATTTCTTCTGTCTTTTTATTTCACCGCCTGTCCCTGGGGTGTATAGATAACCTTTCTAATGGTTCCATCACTCATGCGGATAATGTTAATGCCCTTCTGTGGGGCTGACAGCTTCCGGCCATTCAGGTCGAATACTTCTCCCTTGCCGCTATAGAGGGTTGGAGTGAGGCTGTCTATTATATCTTTTGCTTTGCCATAGATAGTGATGTCTTTAGCAGGCATTGTTTCCGGAACATCTTCCCAGATAGTGTAATCCTCCAAACCAGATATAACAGGTGGAATAACCTTTGCACCATATTCCAATGTCTCCGTTGTGTATATCTCACCATCAAGCACATAGGTTATCGTATAGCTGTTGATAGTAAAAGAGCCTTTAACAACAACATCCTTCGCTGGCATGGATCTTGGAAGTCCATCCCATCCACTGAAGGTATAGCCTTCTTTCTCTGGTGCTTCCAGAGGCGTGATGCTTTCCCTGTACTTGACAGTGAATCTTCTGTACTCTTCCCCATCTACCATATAAGTTAAGGTGTAGGAGTCAGGTTCGGTGACGGTCAGTTTGCCGACAACATACTTCATTTCGTAGTTCTGTGCTTCCGCTCCGCTCACCACGACATCATACACTCCAGGTTCACTGTCTTCATTCGCCTCACAGCTCAATACGGGTTGCTTCGTCAGCACTTCCTCCGTTTCGTTATTCTTGAAGCCTTCGAAGGAGACACTGAACTCGGGCATTGGATCGTACTGCTTCTTGGTACAGCTTGCGGCAGTAATTGTCAGAGGGGCTTTGGTAATAGTAAGTACGCCATTCACGTAGCTGTCATTGCTATTCTTTACAGAACCCTTTCGGATGATAATAGGATACTCGCCGACAGGACTGGTAGCAGTGGCCTCGCAGATGATTTCCGGCTCGCCGTCAAGTGCAGCACCTTCTGCTGTGTATTCGAATGTCGGATTCTCATCTCCATAAACGCGGCTGTAGCTCTTGGCTGTTACCGTAACTGGTTGGGGAGCGACATACTTAATCATATAGCCTTTGTTGGCTTTCAGACCTTTTTCGCTTGTAGCGGCAATTGTCAGGTTGTCGGCATCGGCCTTGGGAGTAAGAACAGCCGTCACAACTCGCTTTCCGTCATACATATCGTCCTGCGAGAGTACTTCTATTGTTGCCACACCATCCAAGTCAAGGCCCCATGTAACGGGCGAGAAGGCACCTTCGTAGTTTGTCTCGGCTACTACCTTATATTGCCATTCTGTAGTAAGCGTCCACCTTTCGTTGCGGGTTACCGGTACCCACTCACTATTTGCTGTGGCTCGCTTCTCGGGGATACTGATGGTGAGGTACGGATAGGTGACATTAACATTGCAGGATGCCTTGAAATCACCCTCTGCCGATGTAGCTGTAATCTTATAATAACGGCTGTGTATATTGTTGTACCATGATCCAGAGTCTTCGAACGGCAAATTAACCACTCCGTCTTCATTCACTGCGTTATTTGCGTCATAGTATATCCCGTTGTTTACCATTTGAGCACTCCAGATGATCCCTTTCGATACAGCCTCCTCAGGCACTACATGGGCATGTAGCTGGAAGGGCTCTCCAGCAAACATTTCTATGGTCTGTCCTTCCTCTTCAAGGACGATACCCGTAACCTTTACAGGGTCTGGATCGTCGGTAGGTGCATCAGCATAGAATTGGCGTAGGTAGGGATAGCCGTCGTTGATATCGTTGTTGCGGCCCCACACGGTCTCGAAGTCCCAACCATCGTAAGTAGATTTGGCTTTCATCTCGTTGGTAGAACGACCTCCTGCAAGGGTGGATTTACGTACAAGTTGCTTGTCATAATAGAGCCCTGTGCCAGTGATACCTAGTCCGTTGGCAGTATGACCTGCAGAATAACAGTTGGTGGCATTGACGGTAGGATTGGTCCAGCCGTCAATACCTGCTACCAGACCATAGTCACTATCATCTGCATCAATATCTTCTACATCCACTCGTGAATAGCAGTTGCTGATAGTGGTAGATCCATATATATGGGCGATGAGTCCGGATGTCTCGCTCATCTCGTTAGTAGGACAGACGATGCGGCCTTCGGTAAAGCAATTCTCTATCTTGTTATTCTCGCCAGCAACCCATTGTACGAGCATGGCGCTGCTACCACCTACACCTTGATTCTGGTAGTAGAACAGGTTATCGTGTATCTGTAGGTCAATGACAGAGGCACGGATACCGACATTCTTGATGATAGCACCTTCAATGACCTGGAACAGACCAAAGCACTGGTCCTTCTTCTGCACAGCACCCGCCTCAGTGTACATACCATAAATAATATGTCCTTGTCCGTCGAAGGTTCCCTTGAAGTTGGCAGCCCTATATTCGTCCGATATACTGGAACTGATGGGTGTCCAAGGAACGGCATAGCCGTTGTGTCCCCAGTATCGCCAGTCGGTGGTATCGTTTAGGAAGATATCATTATCCAAAACAACTGTCTTTCCCTCAAGGCCGTCGGGTGACTTTGTCATGGTTCCATTGGCATCATAGATACCGTTGGTGATGGCTGCCAGACCACGCAACTGAGCAGCAGTCTTGATGTGGTAGGTGTTGGAGAACTTGTTGTTGAACGGTGTGATATCCACCTCGTTCATGGTATTCTGTAACCACTTGGCATAAAGTGTCAGGCTCTCAACGGGGCGTTCACTCTCGAAGTCGAAGAACTCCTGCAGAGCCTCATCCCTATACCAACCGGCAAAGACCTGTCCCTCTTTGGTAGGACGACAGGGCACCACCACTTCGCTCTCTAGCTCGACATATCGGGTTGATACGGCTGTTCCCCCATTACTCTCGAAAGTAATGGCAACGCTAGGTATATAGGCAGCATCTGGCGATACAACAGGATACTGACCCTCGCGCCACAGCCAGTAATTCAATTGCATTTCATCATCATCGGCATGTGCGGCGTTCCAACTGGACACAGCATCATTATAGGTGTTCACACACTCCTTGGACTGAAGCCATGCCGTAGTCTTGCTATACTGAACATTGATCATATTAGCTACAGGATTCAGGTCTTTGTCGATGAAAGGATTCAGAGGATATTGGAAAAACTCAGATGGTACAACACCATAAGTGCCATCGCCCAAGGTTCCCGCAAAGAGGTAGTTGACAAGTGAATCCTCGGCCCATGTATTAAAACCCGGATAGACAGCGGCTGTGAACAAGTATTCTCGATAGCTGTTACCAGCCTGAATATGAGCCGTAGAAGAACAGTTGAGCACCCATGCGCCATGACCGTTGTGCAGGTTCATATCGCCAAACAAAGCGCCACCGCAGCCTCCTCCGTACACGCCCTGTGTCTGAGCATCACCTGAAGTCCAGCACTGAATGGTTTTACTCTGAAGGCCAACCTGTCCGGCTAAGATGCCGAAATGATTTCCTGCGCGCATATAACAGTCGGTAACACCCAGATTGCGAATGCAGGTGCTGTCGCCCACAATGCCAAAGAAACCTTGATAATCCCTCAGATTGTCTATATACATATTTTTTACTTCATGGAAGCCACCATTGTAATTTCCTCGGAATTCATTGGTAATCACAGACGAATAGAAGGGATGCGAACGAGGTGAACCGATAGGTGCCCACTCCTCGGGCATCTCCTCGCCCCATTTCTCGAAGGGCGCATTTAGTTCGATATCCTCCGTCTGTAGAATGTACTGACCCTTGAAAGTTGCTCCTTGGTTTACCAACCATGCCATGTTCTTGAGCTGTGCCTTGGTAGCAATAAGATACGGGCTTTCCTTGGTGCCATCGCCACCGGCAAGCAGAATGGCAGTATTCTTCTCGTACACTCCTGTAGGACGAGGAAGTCCCTCTTTCAGTTCCCACTGACTAGTTCCAAGGAATGATGCCAACATATTAAGGGTATCTACAAAAGCCTGCGACTGCATCTCCTGCAGCGGTTTCCCTATGCCATGCCATACGGCTCCAGATTTCTCTGCTATCTGGGGCAGACCTTCATTGGCGAAATAGCAACCTAATTGCAGAGAGGGGGATACGTAACCCATTTCAGTGAACCCGTCGTTACCATGATACTTGCCCAAGAAGGCATGAATAGACTCGCGATAATAGTTGGGATCGTGATGGCGAATGGTGCTTGTGGTGTAACAGTTGAATATGTCACCACGATAATTGTCGTCGGAAGAGTGAATGGCATCTTCTCCATTGTTGTAGCAGAACGTGGCAATCACAGGATCACCGCCCACGCCTGTACTGTCGCTAACGTCCTTTAGTTCGCCTGTACAATAGGACGACTCGATACGTCCGTTCCAGTTGCGATAGGCAAAGCCAGTTATGGCACTACCCCATACGTGGTTGGAACTCGTACCTTCGGCAGCCAGCTTGCCTAGTGCTGCACATTCACGGATAATACCGCTATTCTCCAGCACGAAGCCAGCTCCGCTGCGATAACGGAAGGTATGACCGCCAACGGCATTAACCTGCGCATCCGGACCGCCAAGGGCTTGCACATAAACGTTAGACGTACATTTCTCTATCAATCCTGTGTTAGAACTAACAAAACCAGCGCCAGCGTTCATGGTACAACGGATGGCACCTTTACTAGTACAATTACGGATGATACCGCTTGGCTCATTGAAACCCACGAAGGCAGCACAGCCCTGTAGGTCGGACTTTACGTCTGCTGAGCAGTTCTCTATCAAGCCCTTATTGGTATTGACAAGACCTGATGAACTCTCCTGCGTAGCACGCAATTCGCCTTGCACATGGCAATTGCGGACTACAGAGCCTTCTTCGACATTCAGCACCAGCAAGGCCTGAACAACTCCCGACATCTTGGCATTGGCAAGGTTCAGATTCTCGATAGTACCGCCATCCAAGTTACAGAACAGCGCCTTGTACTGAACAGAGAAGTCATAGGAACCCAGATCAATATCGAAATCATTGGGATCCCAATCCTCTGCCCAGTTCATGCCCTTGCCATAATACATATTATAAATGGTGTGACCATCGCCGTCGAAATGACCACGAAAGTAACCATAGTCTGTAGCCTCGCCCCATTTATATAGTGTATGGGCAATAGGCTCCCATTCCTTCCAATTGGCTGTATCAGGATTAGAAAAATCCGTTAACCAGATATCTGCCGTCAGCTTTACGTACTTGCCGGCAAAATCCTCCTTGTCGACATTTGTGCGTTCAGCCAAACCAGCCAGTTGCTCGGGCGTGGAAATTAAATAGGGACTTGCCTCAGTACCGTCACCGGGGAAGTTCTTGTCGGCTGTTCCGTTCCAGTAGGTTTGTGCCTGTGCAGTCAAAGTGCAGATAAGCAGCAGAAGTAGAAAGACGTTCTTCATTTGGAACATTATTAAAGTATTATCGTGATTGGTTTATTTTCTGATAATTATTACATATCAGTTTCTAATAGAAAAAACTTCATCGGACTACAGCCCAACTCGTTACAAATTTATAATTTCTTTTCGGGAAATAGTCCTTCACAGGCATTCTGAGGGCAAAATTTTACGCATTGACACTCAAAATTGTTTGAATGAACGAAACAACAACAAAAAACAGCCGGAATTCATGGCTATACAATAATAATGTATATCTTTGTAGCGAAAACCTGGAAAACGAAATATATCCGGCCATGAATCTGCAGAAATCACCTGGAACTTTTTTCCGACACATGCTTTTGCTGCTGTCGTTCTTTGCGACTTTGGCGGTTCAGGCTGACAGATATCCCGCTAATTGCCGTGTTACCACAACACTGAATGTACGGAGCGGCCCCGGCACGGGCTATTCCAAGGTAGGCAAGTTATACAGGGGAAATACCATCGTCGTGAATTCCGTGACCTTCAACAGTTCCAGGCAGTGGGGCGAAATAGATTACTACGGACAGACCGGCTATGTGGCAACACAATATGTAACTTATCTGAGTCCTGTAGAACAGGAGCCTGCCCCCCGACCACAATATGCACACAGTCATTCATCCTCCTCATTTGACGGGCTCTGGAGTGCCCTAAAGGTCATTTTCTGGATATTACTTGTCATCCTGTGCCTTTCTTTTCTGAGCGAGATTATCGAATTTCTTCTCACAGCTGCTTTCCTTGCGGCGATAGGAGCGGTGATATTCTGGCTTTTCGGAGGACATGCAAATACCGGAGCAACTATCGGTGTCGCCATAGCGGTTATCATCAGACTAAAACTCATTGTGGACTTCTTCAGCCCGGGGCATACTGCAATCTTCGAGTTCATCTACAACCTTGTTTCCTTCCCCTTCTGGTTCCTGAACAGGCTGCAGCTCATCCTCATGGAACCCTGGCGCTATCTCACCAAGGGTTACCTCCCCGATGGGGTCCGCAGCTTCTTCCGCCCCATATTATATCCTATTGAACTATTGTTGTATATCCTCATTACGCCGCTCCGTTTGGTAAATGCCGTTTATTTCAACATTTTTGTCTATGGCATTACCGAGCTGTTCGACTTGTTCCTGGAAACGCTGGCACCCAGCAAAGCCAGCGAGGGGCGCGGCAACCTGTTCATGTGGATTGTATGGTTCCCCGTACGGCTTGTCAAATATCCCGTTCTCCGAGGTTGCCTGGTCCTGATAGAAGGAGCCATCTGGACGGTTATCGACATCTTTATCCCCACCGTAACCCTGTATCATGGTACAGACCTGACGGCAGCGCAGTGTATTGTCGGCAACGACTGGGAAAAGGGCAAAAACAAGAAATGGACAGACGGCACATTCTGTTCCAGCACGAATGGCTGGGCAGGAGCAGGAGCCTATTTCGGGTCGGCCAGGAGAACGGCAAAAGGCTATGCCTACGACCCCTACCGCCTGGGAAGTGATATTCCCGTAATGATCGTATGCAGAGTCTCGTTAGGCAAGATCCTGAACTATGGGCTGGCAGCGCCCCGTTATATCCACAACAATGCCGGAGACGGGGGAAATCACGCACTTATAACCAGTTATGCCAAAGAACACGGTTACACAACAGGTGAATGGTGGAATCCTCGCGGGTATTGGGAGTATTGCCTGTTCGACTGGCAGAATGCCTACAACAACCCCTGGCGTATACGCCCCATCTACGTCTTCAATTTCGACACAGGGATGGCACAGCATATCAACGGAGGTTTCCGCCACTGGCTTTTCTCCGAGATGGTGCTCAGGGACATCCTCAAGAGCCCCCGCTTTATCTGCCTTCTTGTTTTCGCCGTGATAGTGGTTATATGGTTCGTCTTCTACGGCTGGAACTATCTTTGGAACGAATATCTTTGGTACTATTACATTAACTGAAGTTAAAGGAGTTAAAGGAGTTAAAGGAGTTAAAGACGATAGTTGAGAGTTAACGAAAACGTCAACGTCAACCAATAACGAAAAAGAATATAACGATATATGGCAACAATGCAAGAGCGTGCTGAATTGCAGAAGACAATATGGAAGATAGCCAACGATTATCCGTGCATTTTGTTGACAAGGGCAAAAATGTGGTGATTCTTTTGGTAGATACTGTAAAGATGCTTATATTTGCCCCATAAACTATCTGATTATCCTATATTTATGAGCTTATGAAAAAAGTTCTACTCCTTTTGATGGCGCTAGTGCTGCCGATGGCGGCGAATGCACAGAATGATATAAGCGCCGAACAAGCGCTGGATATTGCGAAGCGCTTCTTTGGCGGGCTGTCTGCACCGGCTAAGGCCAGTGCTCGAAATGGCGCTAAGGCTAACGCGATGCAGGTAGCTTACACCTCTCTCCGTAAAGGAGGCGAGGCCGCGCTATATGTCATCAACCGCGGCGGCGATGGCGGATTTGTCCTCGTTTCAGCTGACGGCGACACGGATCACCCTGTGCTCGGTTGGAGCGACAATGGGACTTTTGACTATGACAAGGCTCCCATCCAGCTCAAGGATATGCTGGAAGCCTATAGCCATGAAGACCGGCAGCGCATAACAGATGCTGATGTCCCGACTGAAGACCTCGTGAAATTGAATGACGGTCGTTTGGTCATGCAATCGCCTGATGATCAACGACAGATGCTGAGAAATGTCATCTTACCTCCAGTGAAGCAGACCGCTCAACGCAGGGTGGAGTCTGTGCCTCATGTCGTCGTGGAGCCCTTGGTGAAGGTGCATTGGAATCAGTTTGCTGATTATATTGACCCGTACTATGGCGTTGCAGGCTGTACACCGACAGCCATGGCACAGATCATGGCCTATTGGAAATTTCCTGAGCGTGGACGTGGTTTCCATTTACACAACAGGATTGAGGTACCAGCCGATGTCGATATGGATAAGGTTGCCCGAGATGTTGCCAGTGGCCATCCTGAAGAGCTGGAGCGAATCATCAGCGAGTATTCACATACCTACCGAGTGAATTTCTCAGAGTCCGTTTATAAATGGAACGAGATGGGCGGTTCTCAGCCCGTGACTGATGAAGAGTTCAGCAACTTCTCCCGAGTTCTTTTTGACTGTCATGTGGCCTGTCGTCCGATCAAGATGGCAAACGATCGTGGTACGGGTGCCTATATCAGCGATGCTGCAAGAGCGATGATGCTTTATTTCGGTTATAGTCCAGATTACCAGTCCATAGAATGCCTGGGAAACGAAGGGCTGATGCGTCAGGAGCTTGATGCCGGTCGCCCCATCCTGATGGATGGCTATCCGCGTCCGGGAACTGGTCTTGAGGACGGTCATGCCTTTGTCTGTGACGGCTATGCCCAAGATGACTACTTCCACTTTAACTTCGGTTGGAGTGGTTCGGGTGACGGCTATTATCTGTTGAGCCGTGTGAATCCTGATATGCAAGACTTCAGTATGGGCCAGACAGCCTATATCGGCATCCAGCCTTCGCTGGTCGCTGTAGAAGAGGGACAAACCTTTATCAATGTAACACCAGAAGGTGTGGGTGTCGTCGTAGGCGGCTATGGTGACGTGGTGGTGCCTGCAACAGTCAGTAAAGACAGTAAGTCCTATCCCGTCATGAAGGTCAGGGAACACGCCTTCAATGTGCCTCAGTCAGATTATGACACAAGGTTTGAAGACTATAAGAACGAGTTTGTGACACGCATCACCCTGCCCGAAAGTGTGACGGAGATTGGTACTATGGCTTTCCCCAGTCTCTATCTCAAGGAGGTGAATCTGCCTAGCAGCATCCGTAAGATCGGTGCCAACGCTTTCTTTTACAGCCGTAATCTGGAGAAGGTGAGCATCCCCAGCGTCGAGGCATGGCTCAACATCGATTTTGAACCTTACCCGCTGCGCGAGGATTTTGACCAGTATATGTCCAACCCCATCTGGAACACCGACAACTCATTCAAGGGGCGTCTCTATATCGGTGACAAGGAAGCCACCGATATCGTCATTCCCGCGAGCATCAAAGAAGTCAAGCCCTATGTCTTCTGCGGTTACCAGTTCCTGAACTCCGTGACCTTCGAGGAAGGTGTGGAGAAGATTGGCGCCAGTGCCTTCGAGCGTGTACCGCTGAAGAATTTCAACATCCCATCTACGGTCACGGAGATAGGTGCAAAGGCTTTCTACAACCATCAGGCTTCAATTATTACGATTCCTGCCGGTCTGACCCGCGTGGGCAGCGAGGCGCTGAGCGGCAACATGATTTCAGAATATATCGTCGATAAGAACAACCCCAAGTACAGTGCCTATCAGGGTATCCTCTACGATAGGTCGCGCCGTACGCTGATTCATTGTCCCAATTTCCGTCCAGGTTTCAGGGAAGACAATCTTCGTACGGCAGTTGGTGTCCCCTCGTCGGTTACTGCTATCCGAGCCCATTCCTTTGGTAATAATCTGGTGAGCCTAACCTTACCACCTTCTGTCAGGAGCATCGAGGACGAGGCCTTTGTGAACACGAACAGGCTCAAGGATCTCTACCTCTACACGATGCGGCCGGTGCCCATCACATCCTCGACGTTCCACATGAATGCTACCTCGATGTTTAACAAGGTCAATGTCCACGTACCCATAGGGGCTGCCGATGCTTACAAGGCGGCACCCGTCTGGCAGGACATGAACATTGTTGAAGACCATCCCGAGGGTAGCCTGCCGCCAGAGCATTATGACTATACCACTGACATCAATGCTATTGAGCTTTTTGAGATGGTTGATCAGGGCGGCTGGTCAGTAGGCAAATATAGCTATATTCTCTTTGATGACCATCCTGTCATCACCTATTCAGGAGAATCGTTGCTTATTACCTCGGACAAAACGAATTATGTTTTTGAGAAAGAGTATATTAGAGATTCCTTCACGCTGAAATTTGCCCATTATGACGATCCTACGGGAATCGAAGATGTGGAGGCCGAGGACCATCCTGTAGTTTTCCAGGTTGTTGGTAACCAGCTTGTCGTCAGAGGTCTTGATGCCGCCACAAGCGTTGTACTCTACGCCCTTGACGGTCGCCAGTTAGCCTCTGCCAAGGCTTCATCACTCGGCGAGGCCCGCATTGGTATTCCTGCTGCAAACATCATTGTCGTGAAAGCCGGCAACCACTCATTCAAGATTCACACTAAAAGATAAAATAGTATGAAGAAGATTTTCTCAGTTCTGGCTCTGCTACTGCTGACTTGTAGCGCAGTCCATGCCCAATATATGCTGAAGGTGAAATACACCGACGGCCACCACGACTTGTATCAGGTAGATTGTACCGACGACATTGAGTTTGAAGAGTACACCTATGGCGGAGTCTCAAGGGTTTATGCGACTGTTCATGGCCGTTTGGCTGGACAGAACAACACCTGGGGCTATGGCTATCCTTTCGGTATGGAGGTTAGTGAATATGTAATAGAAGAGATGAGTATCGTGGGCTCAGAATCGACTGCCCCTGCCACCGAGATGAGCACCTTCAAGGTTGACGAGCAGACGGCATCTGTCAACATGGTCAACTACAGTATATCCTTTGGTCCCAGCGCCATTTCTGGCGAGAAGACGCTAACAGTCAATCGCATAGACAACTTTAAGGCTCCCGAGGGTTTGGAGGATGGCGTAAACTACATGACGGCCTACGACTTCGACCTCGAAGGCATTCACGACTTGAAGGGCGTGGTGGAAATCCGCTTCCCCGCATCCAAGAAGTGCTTTGCCGCTTACCTCGACGAGGAAACGGACGATTGGAAGCCTGTATTGAGCTACTATGACGCCAAGTCTAAGGAAATGGTCATCATCACAGACCATCTGTCAACATATTCTATGTTCGAGGTAACAGATGAACACACACGTAATGCAAAACTGAAGTACTGGGACTTTGACCCGCATCAGACTGATAACATTCAGAAGGTAGCAGAGTCGCTGGCAAGGGTGGCACAGGCCACCGACCCCAGCGTGGCAGCCGTCGAAGCTTTTGCCAATGACGACTTTGCCAAATACAGCCTTGGCCTTAGTGTCGGCTTGACGCCTATCTCGGTGGGCGGTTTCGACCTGAAACTGATTAATGGCTATTCCGACATCATCGGCAGGATGGGACAGGCTTGGTCGGTGATGCAGATTGCCAATGCTATCGAAGAACACGATGATGCAACAGCAGCAACGACAGCCACTAAGCTGGTCTTTGACCTGGTGGCCAAGCCCTTTCTTGAGAAGAAGGTCTATGGCGGCAACTTCCTTTTTCCTGTCTGCATGACTGCTCTGGCAGCACTGGATTGGGAGATTAACTGGTTTGGCACAACGGTCCATAATACTGCCACCACGCTCTACCAGAATGCTTATAATGTGTATTTCAAACCCAACAGCACTTATCCCATGATTGACGGCTATGGCTACCGTACTGCCGAACAATGGTATGACCTCATCTATCCCCTTTTCAATGACAGAAACAATGACTCCAATGATGTAAAGGAAGAGATAGAGCGCTTAGTCACTGACTATGTTAATGAGCCTTGGCGCGACAACGACGGCTTCACCTTTGCTGTATCTGATTGCAGGGGCTGGTGGCCCTTCTGGGTGGAAATTACGGACAAAGACAGACGCGAGATTTCCCAGACCCATCGCAAGGAACTCTATACAGGCACATTGAAGAGCGTGATCCAGAACATCAACCGCAAATATCTCTGCAAGACCAAGGAACAGTTTGACAAGGTCTATGAGGAATATGCCACGATGATGAACAAGGTTGTAAACCTCAAATTCAATGACTCTTCGGTGAAAGAAGGTGATAAGAGCAAGTTTGCCGGCTGTACAATCCGATTCTCAGAACTGCCATCCAGCATCACCGACCCCGAGAAATGGGAATGCGTCATCAAGAACGATGGTACGGGCATGATACAGTTCCGTATGTACCCTTATCTGGCAGAAGACTTCAAACCGGAACTCGAAGTCGTTGACGCAGAGGGTGGCAAAGTGGGCAATATTGACATTCAGGGCATTCAGAGTACCGGCCGCTTTTATGAGGCCAGCTTCGACCTGTCCAACGGAGAGGTCATGGCACTGAAAGACGAATGGAACATAACAATAGATCCTAACCGTGCGGCTTACGAGACCACAGACGTCAGCGGAAATATCTATTATTTCGGACCACTGACCTTCCCAGGCGACAAGAACGTCAAAGGTGAACGCACCATAGTTCCTGGTGACCTCTGGGGCATATACAATGGTATCGCGGAGGCCTTTGATGTGCGCACGCTGAACGTGGACGCTGAGGGTAACTTCACCATCAGCAATAAGGGCCTTACCATGAGCGGACATTTCAACTCACGCACAGGAACGGGTACAGGACAGTTCAAACTGAATGTCAGTTCCCAAGGCCGCGACATTGCAGATGAGTCCAAAGCCTTCGATGACTGGTATGCATTCTCTCTATGGCACCAGAGCGGACAGCATGGCCCCGCACCAGTATTTACGGCAGAAACGCTGAAAGAGTTCGATGCCGACTTCTCCGTCGAAGGAACACTTGACATCAGCTATTCCGATTTGATGAAAGTCTATGCTATTCACTTCGATGGGATAGGCAGCTTCAATTTCACAGGTGTCTGCTATATGGGTGGCAGCGACACCTATTGGGAGAAAAATGACGACGGCGTCTATATCATGAAATACCACTCCAAGAAAATGGACGTAGACAATATTTATGTCAACGATGGTCAGTTTATCTTCAGCCCCACGCTAATCTATCAGTAAGTCGTATGATTGAGAATGAATTTGAAGGCGAGTTTTTCTAATATCAAGTTTTTCTATGGAAGTAATAAACAACAAGGACACCTATGAATACATCAGAAGAAGATTGCATAGAACTCGAAGCACGCGGCATACCAAGAACAAAGGTCCACTGGCCTGATGACTGGGACCGCCATGAAAGCATTATCATGAATCTCCCCCCAGACTTAGATCTGGCATTACGTGAGATGAAGCACGGCAAAGTCATCACCTTAGAGGAATTCAAGAAGGAATTCAAGGAATGGCGCGAGCGCATCATTCGAATGAGCGGTTTCAACATGGTCTTTACCAGGCATTTTGAGTCACAGCTCAACACCGTCCTCAATTATCACAAGGAGCAGCGTGGCGGGAGTATCGGATTCAGCAGCGCCATATTCGAATGTTTGTGCTGGGACCTCCGCGACCTCCCCAAGTCACCCCGAAAGAACAGCTATCCGACAATTCGTCCAGAGATACGATATTTAATGGTCATGGACATCAACGTCGTTTTCCATTACGACAAAGACCTCATTACCGTCCTTTCCATCTGCACGTGATGAATAGTTAATCGGTTAGCGGTTAGCGAACTTTATCAAATTGAAAATTGAAAGTTGAAAATTGAAAGTTTTCGTTTTCGTTTTCGTTTGTTTATCGGTTAGCGAATTTAGCTTAGTAGCTTAATAGATTAATTGCTTAATAGATTAATCGGTTAGCGGTTAGCGGTTAGCGGTTAGCGAATTTAGCTTAATAGATTAATAGAGTTTCAGGTTTCAAGTTTCAAGTTCCAGGTTTCATCAGCCCTCAGCCCTCGTCAATAACCTCAGCTCCCTCTCCTCGGAGAGGGCGGGGGGAGAGGCTGGTTTATGAAAATGTAAAGATTATTCTAACGAGGCTTCCATGTTCTCCTTTTTCCCCCAGTTAGAAAAAACTTGCCGCCACACGTAGAAATTTTTGCCGCCACGTGTGGCAGTAAAAATTCTTCAATTGTCGAGCCTCTTTCTCTCCGTTTAACAGTTTCCAGCTTGTCAAGACTTTTCCTTACATCCTTACAGTTCTTACAGTATTACAGTTTAAAAAATCGGTATACAGTATACAGTATACAGTTTCTGTTTAGCAAAATCAGGAATTCGGGATACAGAATACAGAATACAGTTTTTCCGAAGCACTTTTCGTCTTCAGTTTCTTCAGTTGACAGTTGACAGTTTAATCAGACAATTGCTCTTGTTGATCACGACTATTTATTATTATTATATTATTATATTATATTCTATATTATAATATTATATAATATATATATATTATATATATAATAGTATATATTAGATAGTTGGTAGTATGTTGGAACCAATGTGCGGTCAGTCAATAAGTCGAAAAACAAAACTGTCAACTGTCAACTGTCAACGCAAAAAAAAACTGTATTTCTGTATCTGTATCCAAAATTGATTTTAGGAAACAGCGATCTGCCGTCGTTAAAACCAAAACTGTATACTGTATACCACGCATGTCTTTTCCTGATTTGGGTGGTTCTTCTTCAATTTAGTTGAAAAACAAAAACCTCAAAAACCCTCTGCTGCTGTCTGTGACCTACGGCCTTCATGCTGCCCTCATGTCTATGCGTTTGAAAGAACGCTTTCACGCAAGCCCTGAAGCCATCATGGCTTTGCTCGCAAAGCACAGACAACAACAGAGAAAAAACACCGTTTCGCTTCGCTCCACTAAAAAAGCAGCGCATTGTGGCTAAAAACAACTTCTGACCATCGAACTTAAAAGTTAAATGAAAGGTTTTTTAGCCCGAAGGGCAGTGTTTTTTCTTCTGGTTGGGTTGAAATCTCACAAGAGATTGATGGTGTGGCTGGGCGCTTTTATCTGGGTGCTTGCACACAAGGAAAAGAACGCAGACATAACATCAGAGACGAAGTCTCAACCTAAGCAGAAGGGTTTTTGCGGTTTTTGTTAATCAACCACTTTTCAACTAAATTGACGAAGAACCAAAACCGTTTACCGTTTACCGTTTACTGTTTACTGTTGAGAGGTTATCGGTTATGTGGTTCCCTCTTACATCATACATCTTACATCATACATCTTACATCATACATCTTTAGGCGGTTTTTGTTTCTTAATTTCACACATTTCAACAAAAGTGAAGAAGAACTGAATAGGTTGACTTAGAAATCGCAAACTGTAAACTGTAAGTCGTAAGATTATGTACTTCCCTAAAAAAAGTTGAATGGATTTTACTTTAACCCTGCCATAGGTTGAATGCTTGTTTGATACTTTAATCCTTAACCCTGGCAAAAGTTGAATGATTCTCTCTTAACCCTTGTTTTTGT
>Ga0310691_10001305_pt1 | contig 38405 bp, 52 predicted proteins | sample 176DNAGHGlowgp2_FD_203887 | JGI IMG/M metagenome (GOLD analysis project Ga0310691, IMG submission 203887) | Sheep rumen microbial communities from Palmerston North, Manawatu-Wanganui, New Zealand - 1766 DNA GHGlow gp2 (v2) (version 2) | ecosystem: Host-associated > Mammals > Digestive system >... | reverse complement strand
CTCTTTAGGCAGGAGACCATTGAAGTTTGCGAGCTTTTTGACATCGACCCGTATTCATTTTCGGGGGATGGCAGCATGCTCATAGTCTGCAGCGATGCGGAAAAGATAAGCGAAAAAATGCTTGGCGCCGGAGTACCCTTTGCAGTGCTTGGGGAGCTTACAGCTGATAATGCCTGCAGGATTAAAAAGAAGGATGAAGAGAGCTTCCTTGACCGCCCTGCGGAGGACGGCATATGGAAGATATCGGATATACCATGGAAAGATAAGGAGGAAGATCTGTTATGAGAGAAGAGATCTTAGCGATACTTGAGCATAATGCGCGCATCAGCGTACATGATCTGGCGGTAATGCTCGGCAAGGACGAAAAGGCGGTCGCGGAGGCTATCTGTGACATGGAAGCGGAACATATAATCTGCGGATATGACACGCTTATTAACTGGGACGGCACCGATGCAGAGAAAGTCACCGCACTTATAGAGGTAAAAGTGACGCCGCAAAGAGGCATGGGCTTTGACCGTATCGCAGAACATATCTACCAGTATGATGAGGTAAATTCCGTCTATCTTATGAGCGGAGCATTCGACTTTACAGTCATAATAGAAGGCAGATCTATGAAATCGGTCGCTAGATTCGTCAGCGAAAAGCTTGCGCCCATGGAAGAGGTGCAGAGCTGCGCCACACATTTTGTACTCAAAAAATACAAGGATCACGGCATAACATTCGTTGCCGAAGATCCCGATGAAAGGATGCTTATTTCACCATGAGAAATCCCTTATCAGACAAGGTAATGGCCATAAAACCCTCCGGCATCAGAAAGTTCTTCGACATAGTCAGCGAGATGAAGGATGCAATTTCGCTCGGCGTCGGCGAGCCGGATTTCGATACCCCCTGGCCCATCAGAGAAGAGGCTATTTATTCGCTTGAAAAAGGAAGGACCTTTTATACATCAAATTCGGGCCTTAAAGAGCTTAAGGAAGAGATATGCCGCTATTTAAAGAGAAAATATGAGCTTGAATATTCCCCCGCAAATGAGGTATTCGTGACGGTGGGTGGCTCCGAGGCGATAGATCTTGCTATCCGAGCAATGATAAACCCCGGCGAAGAGATACTTATCCCCCAGCCCTGCTATGTCTCATACCTTCCCTGCACACAGCTTGCGGACGGTGTGCCTGTATTTATAAACCTGAAAGAAGAAAACGAATTCAGGCTTACACCTGCAGAGCTTGAAGCGGCAATAACAGACAAGACCAAGATACTTGTCCTTCCCTTCCCCAACAACCCCACGGGTGCGGTCATGACAAGGGAAGATCTTGAAAAGATCGCAAAGATCGTTATAGAAAAAGACATCTTTGTAATTTCCGATGAGATATATTCGGAGCTTACTTATACGGGAGAAAGACATGTATCAATTGCAGAGCTTCCCGGCATGAAAGAAAGGACCATAACCATAAACGGCTTTTCAAAGGGCTTTGCAATGACCGGCTGGAGGCTCGGATATGCATGCGGGCCGGAGCTTATCATAAAGCAGATGCTCAAGATACATCAGTTTGCCATAATGTGCGCCCCGACCACCAGCCAGTATGCTGCAGTCATCGCACTTCGCGAATGTGATGATGCCGTTGCAAAAATGATGAAAGCCTACGATCAGCGCAGACGCTATGTTGTGGACAGGCTGAGAAACATGGGAATGGACTGCTTTGAGCCATACGGAGCTTTCTATGTATTCCCTTCAATCAAAAAGTTTGGTATGACAAGCGATGTATTTGCAACAAGGCTTCTTGAAACAAAGAAAGTCGCAGTAGTACCGGGAACGGCCTTCGGAGACTGCGGAGAAGGCTTCCTGCGTATATCATATGCATATTCGCTCGAAAACTTAAAGACTGCACTTGACAGGATAGAGGAGTTCGTAAAAGAGCAGTAACATAAATTGTTACAATATGCTTTGTTGGAGAGATGCGATGAACATTGTTTTACATGAGCCGGAGATCCCGTCAAACACAGGCAATATCGGGAGAACTTGCGTTGCCACAGGAACGACGCTTCATCTTATCCGTCCGCTTGGATTTTTGCTCAATGACAAAATGCTGAAGCGGGCGGGCATGGATTACTGGCAGGATCTTGATGTTCGCATATATGATGATTTTAATGATTTCCTTGCAAAGAACCCCGGCGCAAAGATATACATGGCAACGACCAAGGCAAGGAAAGCATACACACAGGTGTCCTATGAACCGGACTGTTTTATCATGTTCGGCGCGGAAAGCCGCGGGATACCCGAAGAGATCCTTGTTGATTACGAAGAGACAGCTGTCAGAATACCGATGAATGACAGCTACAGATCACTCAATCTGTCAAATTCCGTGGCAATCATTCTTTACGAAGCGCTGCGGCAGAACGGGTTTGAGAACATGATGATTTCAGGACAGCTCCACAGACTGTCATGGAAGGGCGGAGAATAGATATGAAAGATAAGAGCAAAGGCATCATACTTTTAGGAGCCGGTATTGCACTTGCTGCCGGCACTGTGGCCGCTGTCGTAAAAAAAAGCGTGTCAGGAAAGAAAAACGACTGCAAGGACTGCTGTAAAAAGCCCGAGGCTGAAAAAGAAGGCTTTGTACACGAATACATCGACCTTGTCGGAGATTCATACAGCACGGATTTCAATGTAAGAGAAAGCTGCGAAAAGGAAAATGTCATAAGCGAAGACGACATGAAGGTCGCATCCGAGCACATCAGCATACTTTCGGAAGACTCTGCCGCGGCAGAAGATACATGGAAGGAAAACGCCGATATAAAGGCCGACCCGGAAGCCGGAAAGGCAAAGCCGGAGCCTGAAGAGGAAAAAGAAAGCGAAGATGAAAAAGAGGACAAAAAGGAAGAAGACCCCGGTGTCCACGTTCAGGAATTATAAATAAATGCAACCTTTAGGGTGCTTTGAGAGGTGCTTTTGATGAAGAAATTCGGAAAATTCTGCACTGAGAATCACAGGCTGCTGTGGGCAGGGGCTTTCCTGCTCATGGCAGCCGTTCTTGGTATAAATTGCTTTTTATGGAAGATCGATCCCCTAAAGGGCACATATCATCTTGGCGGCAGGATAGCGGGAGTTTTTGTTGTACTGCTGATCCTGCTTTTGGCCTATGCCGGCGTGATGGCGTTTTTGTTCTTTAAAAAAAGTGACGTCTTTAAAAAACATCAGGTGAAGATAGCTGCGCTTTCCGTAGCACTCTTTGGTATGGCATTCATGTTTGTTATGCCGCCTTTTTCATGCCCTGACGAAAAGTATCATTTTCTTGGCGCATACCATCTGTCAAATATGGTTTTGGGCGTGAAGGATGATACGGCCTCCCGCCATGCAATGGTAAGAAAAGAGGATGCCGACTTTCTGTTAAACGAACACCCCGGAATAGATGATTACAGCCTGCTCTTTTCTGCGGGCAGCTGGACGGGGAAAGCAGACTCGGAATTGGTTCTTTTTGAGGATGAAAAATATTACGACTGCTTTTACTTAGGATACCTGCCTCAGGCCGTAGGAATAACCATAGGAAGACTCCTTGGGCTTAGGCAGCTTCCCACGATGATGCTTGCAAGGATGTTTTCGCTGGCGACCTTCCTGTTTTTCTTTGTGCTTGCGTTAAAGACCATTCCCTTCGGAAAAGAACTCCTTTCGCTTATTGCTCTTTTCCCCATGACGCTGGAGCTTATAAGCGGCATAAGCTATGACGGTATAGTGCTGGGAATGTCGTTCTTCTTTATCGCAAAGGTCCTGGATCTTGCATTTATGGCCGAAAAGGTGAAAAGAAAAGACATAATACTTCTGACGCTTTTGATGGCATTTCTTGCGCCCATAAAGGTCACATACCTGCTGTTGGCATTTTTGATGTTCCTTATCCCTAAAGAAAAGTTTGCGAGCAAAAAGGAATACATAATATCCGCGGTATGCATGGCGGTATTCATAGGAACGGTATTTCTTATTTTCAGGCTCGGAAAATTTGCCGAATACGCCGCCGGCGAAAACACGCAGCTCGACTATGTGGATGCACAGAGTTACACCTTTGGCGAGATATTAAAAGACCCTGTTTACAGTATAAAAGTACTGGTGAATTCGTTCTGGTACCATGCGGGGTTCTGGTTTGAAAACATGTTTGGCGCCCAGCTTGGCTGGGTCGATATAAATGTACCCATCTTCTTTATATACGGTTTTGCGATCCTTTTGTTCATGACGGCAATAAAGCCGGCCGAAGAGCCCGTGTATTTCAACGCAAAGAACCGTGCGCTGTTATGGCTCGTATTCGGGCTTATAGCCTTCCTTATCGTGCTGTCCATGATGGTCGCATGGACGCCCACAGGCTACCCCGTTGTGCTTGGCGTGCAGGGAAGATATTTCCTTCCCATACTTCCCCTTTCCATATTTGCGGTAAGGGGCACCTGCTTTAGGAGAAGCGAAGAGACCACGCCGTGGATCATGTACGGCGCAGTCCTGCTTAATATCTGTGTTTATTTGAGCATTTTCGAGACCGTTATGCAAAGAATGGGAGAATAAGAGGTTTTTCATTGCAGATAAATATTCCATCCGATGTAAAAAGAATAATAGACAGGATAGAAGATGCCGGATATGAGGCATATGCCGTAGGCGGATGCGTGCGGGATGCCCTGCTTTTAAATAAGCCCCACGACTGGGATATCACCACGTCTGCGCCGCCGCTAAAGGTAAAGGAGCTGTTTGACCGTACCTTCGATACGGGCCTGCAGCACGGGACCGTCACGGTTTTGATGTCGGGCAATAACTACGAGGTGACGACATACCGCATAGACGGAGCCTATTCTGACGGCAGACATCCTGAAAATGTCATATTTACAAGGAGCCTTGAGGAGGACCTTGCCCGCCGCGACTTTACCATAAATGCCATGGCCTATCACCCCGAAAGAGGGCTTGTAGACCTGTTTGGCGGCAGAGAGGATCTTGCGGCCGGCATAATAAGATGCGTGGGAGACCCAAAGGAAAGATTTACAGAGGATGCCCTAAGGATGATGCGCGCTGTCCGCTTTTCCGCCCGGCTTGGCTTTGAAATCGAGCAGGGCACGGCGGATGCTGTCAGGGAACTTTATTCAAGACTTTCCATGGTCAGTCAGGAAAGAATAACCGACGAGCTAGTAAAGCTTTTGATCTCGGAGCGTCCCGCAAAGATAAAGTCCGCCTACGAACTTGGTCTTACATCCGTATTCTTTCCCGAATTTGATGAGATGATGGCATGCACCCAGAAGACGGTCTATCACTCATACACGGTGGGCGAACATACCCTTAAAGTGCTTGAAGGGGTACCGGGCGAAAAGTACAAAAGACTTGCGGCGCTTCTTCATGACGTCGGAAAGCTCTATACTAAAACAATAAAAGAAGGCGTGGAGCATTTTTACGGACATGCCGCAGTAAGCGCGGAAAGATCCGAACAGATATTAAAGCGCTTTAAGCTTGACAACGAGACCATCAGGCGCGTTAAGATATTGGCAAAATACCACGATGCCCGCTTTGAAGTTACAGAGGAAAACGTAAGAAGGCTTATAGGAAAGGTCGGCCGCGACCTTATGCCGGCCCTTTTGGAGCTTATGGATGCGGACCTTTCCGGAAAAAGCGAATATGCCATAAAGACAGCTGTTGCCCACCTGCAAAGCCTCCACGAGGTCTACGACATCGTTTCAAAAAGAGGAGATGCCGTTTGCATCGCAGAGCTTGACATAACAGGAGACGATCTCATGGCGGCCGGCGTTCCGGGGGGCAAGGCTGTAGGCGAATGCCTCGGAAAACTTTTGGAGCTCGTATTAAAGGACCCTACTTTAAACAAAAAAGATATATTGCTTGAAAAAAGCATATTGCAAAAGATGCTTTAATGTGCTAAAATCGATACAGTTTCAAATACTGTTATTGTGCGCGGCACAGAAAGGGGAAAAAATTAAGTGGGAATCATATGAAAAAAAGAAACAGATTTTTGGCGTTTGTTTCACTTTTTATTGTAATTGTTGCAGGGATATTTGTATTTATATATGTCCATAGTTCTTCAAAAGAAGATACAGATGATGTTTTAAATGCTCTGAGCAGTGCCGATGCAGATATTGCAGAAAAAAACAGAGAGGAATCGGAAACAGAAACAAAAAAAAGCTCACTTTATGAGAATGCAAAACGAGATGAAAAAGGAAGGATTGTAGTAGACAAAGAGGAATATTTTGTGGCTCGTAACTACTCTAATGGAGTTATAGAGCTTAAGGAAATACCCATAGAACCATTTGTTCTTCGCATCCCTGTTTCTTTTGAGGGCAAACTTGTATCTAGTCTTTGGGATTTGAGAAATTGTGCCTATGTAGAGGAAATATATATTCCGCAAAATGTGTATACGATTCCCATAGATAATTGCAGAAATTTGAAAGCGGTGCACATCGGCAAAAAAAATGGAACCAAGGCCGAGTATGATCCGGATGATTATGAAAGCTTTATCTCCAAGCTTGATATCCTTACAATGATCACTAATTGCGAGTCGCTGGAAACTATAGAGATCGTAAAGGGCGGAAGCGGCGGTTTGAATCTGGGCATTCTCAATGGACTTCCGTCGTTGAAGAGTTTGGATCTCCCGGATAATATAGTATGTTTATCGGGCATTTCTGTATGCGGCATAGTTCAATTTGACTTTACAGAGCATTGCCTGGTTGCAAGGGACATGTTTACCGGAATGCCGGAGCTCCGGGAGGTATATTGCAATCAGGAATTAAAGCTAATAACAAGATCTTTTGTTGATGCGCCTAAACTTGAATATGTGGAGATTCCCTCCATGGATACTGAAATAGAAAAATCATTCATTAATTGCCCTGAGCTTGTTTTGGGGGTCTTAAAAGGCTCTAAAGCCGAGGAGTATGCACTGAACAACAGCATAAAAATAAAATATTTACAGGAGAGACAGTAGATGAGATTTGCTTTGATAAACATCAGAAATATGATGAAGCAGAATGCTGTCCTCCTTTTTTTGATCGTTTTTTCACAGATCGTAGGAGTGTTTTTGACCTGCTTTTCGGTCGGAGTAATAATGGACAGCACTTATTCATCCATGGAAGATATAAATGCGGCAAAAACCATAAGCATTTCTTTTAAAAGTAATAAGCCTTTGCCGGGATATGTAGAGGTAAGTGATGCATTAAACAGAATATATGATAGATGCGGGGACAGCTTTAAAAACATTTATATCATGAATACTATCTTTAATGACTCTAAGCTTGTCACTGTAATGTCGATGGCCGAAAGAAAAAACGGTGAATATGTTCTTTCCGAAGATGAAACATATAACGATATGAAAATATATGAAGGAAGGAATATCACAAATGATGACATTAAAGAAAAACGAAGAGTATGTGTGGTTTCGGGAGGATATAAACAGGACAAGGTAGTGATCTCAGGAATAGAATTTGAGATAGTAGGGAGAAAAAACCGTGATGAAAGCGCAGTAAGCATACCAAGCATTAGTATCCCGATAACAGCATTTGAAGGGCTGTCGATAGCAAGTTTTAACCTTCAGTTTGACAGGGTGCTCAGCCTTTCAGAGTATAATTATATTACAGATGTTATGACAGAAGCATTTCCGGACAGTTATATTATTAATGATTACAATGGAGGAAATGCCGATACAGAAGCTGTCTTTCGTTCTGTGGTGATCGCAGTCACGGGAATAATAGTTGTTATGGTTATCACGCTTGCAATGCTTCACGGGTATGTTTTTGATAAAAGGAAAAGGCAGATAGCCATTATGAAGCTGTGCGGCGGAACAGCCAAAAAGACGGTAGGAGGATTTATTCTTGAAGGTATTATCTTATCGGTTCCGTCATGCTTTTTGGGCACAGGGTTGTTTTTTGCAATGAGATTCGCTTTTTTGGATAAGTATTATAAGTATATGCCGGTACTTTTTGGCATAGAGGATGTTTTTGCCTGTACAGGCTTGATTATCGTGGCTGCGGTTTTGGAAATGGCGGTATTTGGCATTGTCAGGGCAAGAAGATCGTTGAAGGAACAATTGCGGGAGAGTAGTTTATGATCGGGCTGGCAATCAGTGAATTTATAAGAAATATTCGAAGAAATGCAATCCTTATATTGCTTCTAACATTTATGGGCGGGATAGTATTGTTTGTGAGCTCGGTCATAATACGCGAATATCAAAGGTATGCCCCTTTTTCCGCCTTTGAGGGGAAAGAGGGCTTTTTTTATGCGGGAGGAGAATACACAAGCAGTGCTGTGACGACTTATAGCACAAGCTATGTAAACGTGTATGATATCGAAGGTATTACAGGAGACGATACGGCTACTCTTTGCATAAGTGCCTTACCAAAGTGGGTGTGGAAAAAATGGAAGCCCAGACTTGAAAACGGATTGTGGCTTGACGAGATAGGTGAATATGAAAATATTCCGGTCGTGGCCGGCGGAACGGCTGCAGCCGCACTCACCCAAATAGGGGATGTCATAAAAGTTAAGGCAGGAACAAAAGAGATACGACTTCTTGTTGTTGGGATTTTGGTTGCAAGAACTGAAGTGTTCGGAACAGCTAATACATATAAGAAAAGTAATGCTAATTATGATGAATACTTTAGTGTTAATTATGACCCGTTATTCTTTGTGACAAAAGATGAATGCCTGCAAAAAGCAGGTGTAAGTCTGGGAACTGATCTAAAGAAGATCACATTGTATAACGAAGGAAAAAAAGAAGAAGCTGAGGAACTGAAAAAAAAGATCGATCTTCTTGAAGGGAATACGATCATTGATCTTAAAGAGTTCAATGACAACAGCAGGCTGCAGATATCCAAAAAGATCAGGACATATCTTCCGTTGGTCATATGCGCTATGCTGCTGATATGCATATGTTCATATGCGGCCGTCTACATTGCTCAGGCAAGGAGCCTAAAACATCATGGCATTTTTTATTTGCTCGGTGCAGATCTCAAGAAACGGTTTTTTATTAGCATGGGAAACGGAATGGGCGTAACGCTTTTTTCGGCATTACTTTTGGTAATAGGAGTAAATCTGGTAAAGGTAATTGGACTTGACAGAAAAATCATTTTTACGGTGAACGAATATACGATCTATTTCGTAATTGCATTATATATCCTGTATTTTATAATGCTGTGTTTTATGGTGTTGCTGTCAATGAGAAAACTATCACCCAAAGAAGTCATAAGAAATACAAAAGAATGATGAGAGGGGATTATTATGATAGAGATTCAAAATCTGTCAAAAACATATAATTACGGGAAAAAGAATTCTTTTATGGCTCTTAAAGACATAAATCTCAGAATAGATGACGGAGAGATGGTGGCCATAATAGGTAAGTCGGGCGCCGGTAAATCCACATTGTTACATATTATAGGTGGAGTGGATGATTTCGAAGAGGGAACATGTACGATCGATGATACAGAGCTTTCAGAGCTTGGAGAGTCGGGGCTTGCCAGATTTCGGAATGAAAAGGTCGGGGTCGTGATGCAGGATTTTGCGCTTATAGAAGATTTTACCGTGGAAGAAAATGTAGAGATTCCGTTGAGATTTGGCAAGGTTAATAAAAGAGAATATAAAAAACGTATAGCAGAATCTCTTGAGGCTGTCGGAATAACGGAATTAAAGAACAAAGAGGTAAGCCAATTATCCGGAGGCCAAAAGCAAAGAACGGCAATAGCAAGGGCTATAGTAAATGATCCTTCTTTCATATTAGCTGACGAACCTACCGGTGCGCTTGATACAAAAACCGGACAGGAGATCATGAATCTTTTCAAATCATTAAACGAAAAGGGGAGAACTGTCATAATTATCACCCATGACCCGCAGATCGCGGCACAATGCAAGAGGCAGATAGTTATAGAAGACGGAAAAATAGTAATTGCAAAAGATGCTTTAATGTGCTAAAATCAATACAGCTTCAAATACTGTTATTGTGCGCAGCACAGAAAGGGGAAAAAATGAAGAAGTTTTTAAAAGAATTCAAAGAGTTTGCCCTTAAGGGCAACGTAATGGACATGGCTATCGGTGTTATCATCGGAGCTGCATTCGGCAATATCGTCACGGCGCTGACAGAGTCGTTTATAAACCCTCTGCTTCAGCTGATACCCGGCAATGGTGAGGTTGGCGGTTGCTTTTATATAAATGGCGTTGCATTTAATTATGGCGCATTTATTACCGCTGTTATCAACTTCATCATCATGGCACTTGTTCTTTTCAGCCTTCTCAAAGCCATCAATAAGGCAATGTCTATCGGAAAGAAGAAGGAAGAGGAACCTGAGCCTACAACTAAGACCTGTCCTTATTGCCAGTCGGCCATCCCGATCAAGGCTGTAAAGTGCCCTTGCTGTACATCAGATGTACCGGAAGAGCCTGTAGAGTAAAAGTTGAGTTGTTTTTATTATGGGGCTGTAAAAAAACAGCCCCATATAGTAAATGCAAGACAGCGACTCTATGATCTATTTGCAAAGCTGGACTGTCGTGAGCGACCGATCTTCACGGTGAAAAGCGGCGGTGCGCAGGCGACAACGCATTTATCGTCGCCGGAGCATCCGTCCGAATCTTTTCGCCGCGAAGTGAGGGTAGCGAACTCTGTCCCGCGTGCAAATGATCATAGAGACGTTTATAATAAAACAGGGGCTGTTTTTTTACAGCCCCCTTATCGATTACGTCAGCGCTCCTTTGACTGCAAATGATATGATACCCATAATGATTCCTGCAAGGACTACGCCGCACATAGCTGCGGCGCAGCTTTTTTTAAAGTCCATGTCAAGAAAGCTTGCGGCAAGAGTGCCTGTCCAGGCGCCTGTTCCCGGAAGCGGGATCCCGACAAAGAGGAAAAGCGCGAAGTAGAGGCCTCTTCCGGCCTTTGCTTTGAGCTTTTCGCCGCCCCGGTGTCCCTTTTCGGTGCAGAACCGGCAGAATTTTGAAAAGCCCTGTGCGATCTTGTTCGGGTTTGTGATCTTAACGCCCCATTCCAGTACCTTTCTTGCAAAAAAGAAGATAACAGGCACCGGAAGCATGTTTCCTATTATGGCGATGGCATATGATGCGTACATGTTAAGGCCAAAGCCGACAGCGTAGGGGATGGCGCCTCTAAGTTCTATAAGAGGTACCATGGAAATGAAAAATACTATAAAATAATGAAGCATGATGTTGGTTATCCTTTTAGATGAGTTTTAGTATTTCGGCGGCCTGCTGCTTTGAAACCTTAAGCGCATAGCTTCCGCCTTCAAAAGTCGCGACATTTCCGATACCTTTTTGAAGCACGAATCTAAGATCGCCGCTTCGAACCTTTTTGTCGGTGTAGAGCTTTTCAAGAAGCTCATCCCTGCTTACGCTGCCGGGAAGTCGAACGGGAAGCCCGGCTCCAAGAAGCAGGTCTTCAAGGCGCTTTATTTCCGTATTGTTCATAAAGCCCATCTTTTCGGCCAGATATGCCTGAGCCATAAGCCCTATGGATACTGCCTCGCCGTGTGTAAGTGTGTAATTCGAAAGTGTCTCCGCTGCGCGGCCGACGGTGTGGCCTAAGTTTAACACCTCGCGATAGCCGCTTTCTTCGCGCTCGTCATTCATCACGACATTGTATTTGACTTTTACGTTTGCCTCCGAAATGTATTTGCAGGCATCGGGATCCAAAGCCCTTATCTTTTCCATGTTTGCTTCAAGGTATTCAAACAGTTCCTTGTCGCCAAGGCATCCGTGCTTTATTGTCTCTGCAAGGCCCGATGAGACCTGCCTTGCGGGAAGAGTCTTCCATGTCGCAACATCTATATATACCTTTTTCGGCTGATAAAAAAGCCCGATAAGGTTTGTGGCAAGAGGTGTATCCACTGCAGTCTTTCCGCCTACCGCCGCATCCGCTGCCGCAAGTACTGTGGTGGCATAGCTGATATACGGAATTCCTCTGCAATATGTTCCGGCCAGAAAGCCCGCTAGATCTGTCACAACACCGCCGCCAAGGGCAACAACGCCGCAGTCGCGCTTTAAGCCGTCTGCAAGCATGGCGTCTTCAAGCATTTCCTTGGTGGCTCTTGTCTTGCTCTTTTCACCCTCGGGGAAGACATATGTGTTTACCGAAAGACCCGCCTGCTTTATCGCTTCTTCGGCCTTTTTTCCGTATAGCTCCATGACGGTGGAATCGGTGATTAGAGCGATCTTTTTGGACTTCCCGAGTATGCCGCTTTCAAGATCTGTTTTAAGCATGTCCCAAAGATCGCATCCCGTCTCGATATTATAGCTGTCGTCTACGACTTTCTTTAATTCTACGTGAAAATTTCCCATCTAAGTTCCTTTTTTCCTATTATTATGCTTTGCTCCATCTGCCGGAGCTTCCGCAGGGCAGTACAAGGCCGCTGCCTACAGGCAGGCCGATCTCATCGGATTCCACATGCCCGCCGAATTTTTTTGCTATCTCAATATTTAACATATATGTCAGCACTCCGGGAGCAAAACCCGTGGTATATGAATTTATAAGGAAGAAAAGCGCATCATCCGCAAGTATCTTTGCACATGCCCTGACCAAAGGATGGAGCGCGTCTTCAAGCTTCCAGACCTCTCCGCCCGGGCCCCTGCCGTATGAGGGCGGGTCCATGATTATGCCGTCATATTTGTTGCCGCGCCTTATTTCGCGTTCCACAAATTTCATGCAGTCATCCACCAGCCATCTGATTGGTGCGCTGTCAAGCCCCGAAAGCTGGGCGTTTTCCTTTGCCCAGCCGACCATGCCCTTAGAGGCATCGACATGCGTGACCTTTGCATCCGCTCTTGCTGCGGCAAGGGTTGCCCCGCCGGTGTATGCGAAAAGGTTTAAGACCTTTATCTCCCTTGCAGGGTTCTTTCTTTTCTCTTCCTTTATAATAGAAGAAAACCAGTCCCAGTTGACTGCCTGTTCGGGGAAAAGCCCGGTGTGTTTGAAATTAAATGGCTTTAGACCGAATGTCAGATCAAGAGGCTCGTATGTGATATTCCATACCTTTGGCAGATCGAAGAATTCCCATTCACCGCCGCCCTTATCGGACCTGTGGTAATGTGCGTTCGGCTTTTTCCAGCCCTGATCTTTTCTTTCCGTATCCCAGATGACCTGCGGGTCCGGACGGATGAGCTTATATTTGCCCCAGCATTCGAGCTTTTCGCCGCGGCTCGTATCAAGTATGCGGTAATCCTTCCATTTATCGGCTGTCCACATAAAAATCTCCTCATAAATTCTTATTGACATTACACAGAGATACATTATATAAGAAGAAGTTGTAAAAGACAAGAGCATGTTTTTGGCAATTTCACCCCTGCGAAGAGGAAAAAACAGGCGGTGAGCGAAATTGTACTAAAAAAAATACAAAAGCTCCGATTGTAATTTGCAGAAAACTGTAGTATATTGGTCGAGCTGTGGCATGATAGCTGTGAAGCGTGAGGTTGCTGCTTAAATAAGCAGGTTTTTCCGTGGAGCGAATGTCAAGAGGATCTTATAAATGCCATTCATAAGATCCGGTAACCCTGACGACAAGTCACTGTACCGATAATCATCTGCAAATTGCAGAAATGACGGGTGTTTCGCCTTTATTTGCGCTGAAGGTAAATGCGATACACACGGGTATGTGTACAGTCACCAACTTGTCGTACTTGAATTTCAAAAGTGCGAAGGAGGCGACTTTTTTTATGGCAAGTCAAGTAATGAGGATAACACTCAAAGCGTATGATCACAAACTGGTTGATCAGTCAGCAGCAAAGATAGTAGATGCTGCAAAGAAGATCGGAACACAGGTTTCAGGACCTATTCCGCTTCCTACTAAAAAGGAAGTTGTAACAATCATCAGAGCTGTCCACAAGTACAAGGACTCAAGAGAGCAGTTCGAGCAGAGGACACACAAGAGACTTATCGATATCATTTCACCGAGCGCAAAGACAGTTGAGGCTCTTACAAAACTGGAAATGCCCGCAGGTGTTTACATTGATATCAAGATGAAGAATAAATAAAAATCTCACTTCATCTTGCCGGCGCCTTAAATAAGGCAGGCCGGAAAAGATCCTGCAGGAGGTTTGCGGGGAGGCGTTTGGCCCACGGCCGATTCAGCAGACGCATTTCGCATGCCGGCTAGGATGATTACCGAATGGATTCATGTGCATCCGGTAATCCGCTGTAGAAAAAACAGGAGGAAAAAACATGAAGAAGGCAATTTTGGCAACAAAGGTTGGAATGACACAGATCTTCGATGAGAATGGCGTGCTCGTTCCCGTAACTGTACTTCAGGCTGGTCCCTGCGTAGTAACACAGGTAAAGACCGTTGAAAACGACGGATACTCAGCAGTACAGGTAGGTTTTGTTGATAAGAGGGAAAAACTTGTCAACAATCCCATGAAAGGTCATTTTGACAAGGCAGGCATTTCTTATAAGAGATATGTCAGAGAACTAAAGCTCGACAATGCGGCTGAATACTCGGTAAAAGATGAGATCAAGGCTGACATGTTCGAGGCTGGAGACAAGGTAGATGCTACCGCTGTAAGCAAGGGCAAGGGCTATCAGGGAGCCATCAAGAGATGGGGACTTTCAAGAGGACCTATGGCTCACGGTTCTAAGTATCACCGTCACGCCGGATCAAACGGCCCGGCTACTACTCCCGGTCGTGTATTCAAGGGTAAGCATATGCCCGGACACACAGGAAGCAAGAAGGTAACGATCCAGAATCTTGAGGTCGTAAGGGTTGATGCAGAAAACAATCTTCTCCTTATAAAGGGCGCTGTTCCCGGTTCCAAGAAATGTCTGGTAACACTTAAGAACACAGTAAAGACTGACAAATAAGGTCTTTATAGGAAGGAGGCCTACAGATGGCTAAGGTATCTGTTTACAATATGGAAGGCAGCGTTGTCGGCGACATCGAGCTTAATGACGCAGTCTTCGGCGTAGAAGTTAATGAGCATCTGGTAAAGCTTGCTGTTACTGCTCAGCTTGCAAACAAGAGACAGGGAACACAGAAGGCTAAGACCCGTGCGGAAGTTTCAGGAGGCGGAAGAAAGCCCTGGAAGCAGAAGGGAACCGGTCACGCAAGACAGGGTTCTACAAGAAGCCCTCAGTGGACAGGCGGCGGCGTTGTATTCGCACCCGTTCCGAGAGATTACACCATCCGTCTTAATAAGAAGGAAAAGAGAGCCGCTCTTAAGTCCGCTCTCACATCAAGAGTTCTTGATTCCAAGTTCATCGTACTTGACGAGCTCAAGCTTGATGAGATCAAGACAAAGAAATTCGTTGCTGTCTTAAATAACCTCAAGGTAAACAAGGCTCTTGTAGTTATCGAGGACAAGAATGAGAATGTTACAAGATCGGCTGCAAACGTTGCGGACGTTAAGACTGCATACGTAAACACCATCAACGTATTCGACATTCTCAAATACGACACAGTAGTAGCTACAAAGGCTGCTGTTGCAAAGATTGAGGAGGTATATGCGTAATGGCTGACATTAAATATTATGACGTAATCCTCAAGCCTGTTCTGACAGAAAAGTCAATGAACCAGATGGCAGAGAAGAAGTACACATTTCTTGTGCACACAGATGCTAACAAGGTCATGATCGCAGAAGCAGTTGAAAAGATGTTCCCCGGAACAAAGGTAGCTTCTGTAAACACCATGAACCAGGACGGAAAGAACCGTCGTCGCGGTCTCGTGGTAGGAAAGACATCCAAGACAAAGAAGGCTATCGTTACACTTACAGCCGACAGCGCCGATATCGAGATGTTCGAAGGTCTGTAATTAAAGACCATACAGGCAAAACACTATTCACAACAAAAGTGAGACAATAAATTGATTACTCCCACCTGGCAGTATTCAGGCGGGCGAAAGGAGAATTACAATGGGAATTAAAAAGTACGGCCCATATACCCCCTCCAGACGTAACATGACAGGCTCTGATTTTTCAGAGATCACAAAGTCTGCTCCCGAGAGATCACTCGTTGCTTCTTTAAAGAAGAACGCAGGACGTAACGCTCAGGGCAAGATCACAGTCAGACATCGCGGTGGCGGAAACAGAAGAAAGTACAGGATCATCGATTTCAAGAGAAATAAGGTAGACATCCCCGCAAAGGTTGTTGCTATCGAATACGATCCCAACAGAACAGCAAATATCGCTTTAATAGTATACGCAGACGGCGTTAAGAGCTACATCCTCGCACCTGCAGGCCTTAAGATCGGTCAGAAGATCGTTTCAGGTCCTTCGGCAGAAGCAAGGATCGGCAACTGCCTTGCTCTTGCAGACATCCCCGTAGGTACAATGATCCACAACGTGGAAATGTATCCCGGTGCAGGCGCACAGCTCGTTCGTTCGGCAGGCGTGGGCGCACAGCTCATGGCTAAGGAAGGAAAGTACGCAACACTTCGTCTTCCTTCAGGCGAAATGAGAATGGTTCCGATCAGCTGCAGAGCTACGATCGGAGTCGTAGGAAACGGCGAGCATTCGCTGATCAACTATGGTAAGGCCGGACGTAAGCGTCACATGGGCATCCGTCCTACAGTAAGAGGTGCTGTTATGAACCCCAACGATCACCCTCACGGTGGTGGTGAAGGTAAGAACGGAATCGGACGTCCCGGTCCCTCAACACCTTGGGGCAAGCCCGCTCTCGGTCTCAAGACAAGAGACAAGAAGAAGGCTTCAGGCAAGCTGATCGTCAGAAGACGTGACGGCAAGACAATAAAGTAATCAGGAGGATAATTAAACATGGCTCGTTCACTTAAAAAAGGACCATTTGCCGATGCATCTCTGTTAAAGAAGGTTGAAGCAGTCAATGCTTCAGGCGACAAGGCAGTTATCAAGACCTGGTCTCGCCGCTCTACTATCTTCCCTCAGATGGTCGGACTTACATTCGCAGTACACGATGGCAGAAAGCATATCCCGGTATATGTTACAGAGGATATGGTAGGCCACAAGCTCGGCGAATTCGTTGCAACAAGAACCTTCCGCGGACACGGCAAGGATGAAAAGAAATCAAGGTAATCGGAATAGTTGAAAGGAGGAGACATCCATGGCAAAAGGTCATAGATCTCAAATAAAGAGAGAAAGAAATGAGCAGACAAACGCAGCCAAGAGGCCGTCTGCAAAGCTTTCTTACGCCAGAGTATCTGTACAGAAGGCATGCTTCGTATTAGATGCGATCAGAGGCAAGGATGTTAAGTCAGCGATCGCTATTCTGACTTACAATCCCCGTTATGCTTCAAGCCTTATCTTGAAGCTCTTAAAATCAGCTATAGCAAATGCTGAGAACAACAATGGCATGAATGCTGACAATCTTTACATCGCAGAGTGCTACGCAGGTTCGGCACCTACAATGAAAAGAATGCACCCCAGGGCACAGGGCAGAGCTTATCGTATCTTAAAGAGAAACTGCCACATCACAATCGTTCTGGATGAGAAATAGGAGGAGTATATGGGACAGAAAGTAAATCCTCATGGTTTAAGAGTCGGCATCATCAAGGATTGGGAATCAAGATGGTATGCCGAGAAGGAATTTGCTGATTATCTGGTTGAGGACAACAAGATCAGAACTTATTTAAAGAAAGAGCTGTTTTCCGCAGGTATCTCTGAAATAGAGATCGAGCGTGCAGCAGATAAGATCAAGCTTATCATCCACACAGCTAAGCCCGGCGTTGTTATCGGCAAGGGCGGTGCTGATATCGAAGTTCTTAAGAACAAGGTATCAAAGCTCACAGGAAACAAGAAGGTTTCCATTGACATCAAGGAGATCAAGAGGCCCGATAAGGAAGCTCAGCTCGTAGCTGAGAATATCGCACAGCAGCTTGAGAATCGTGTATCCTTCCGTCGTGCCATGAAATCATGCATGAGCCGTGCAATGAAGGCAGGCGCTCTTGGTATCAAGACCATGAGCTCAGGACGCCTTGGCGGTGCTGATATGGCGCGTACAGAGTCATACAGCGAGGGAACTATCCCGCTTCAGATGCTCCGCGGCGATATCGGATACGGATTCGCTGAGGCTGACACCACCTACGGTAAGGTCGGTGTTAAGGTTTGGATCTACAAGGGCGAGATTCTTCCTACTAAGAATAAATAATCAGGAAGGGGAACAAAATCGATGTTAATGCCTAAGAGAGTAAAGCACCGCAAGCAGTTCCGCGGTCGCATGACAGGAAAGGCCTTAAGAGGCAATAAGATTACAAATGGTGAATATGGCTTGGTAGCTGTAGAGCCTGTCTGGATCACATCAAGACAGATAGAGGCAGCCCGTGTAGCCATGACACGTTATATCAAGCGTGGTGGTAAGGTGTGGATCAAGATCTTCCCTGACAAGCCCGTTACAGCAAAGCCCGCCGAGACCCGAATGGGTTCAGGAAAGGGTTCGGTAGATTACTGGGTAGCAGTTGTAAAGCCGGGACGCGTAATGTTTGAGATCGCAGGAGTATCCGAAGAGATCGCAAAAGAAGCTCTTCGTCTTGCAATGCACAAGCTTCCCGTAAAGTGCAAGATCGTATCCCGTGCAGACTTGGAAGGCGGTGATAACAGTGAAGAATAATTACCTTGAAGAATTAAGAGCAAAGTCCGCATCAGAACTTCAGGACGAACTCACAGCTGCAAAAAAGGAGCTTTTCAACCTGAGATTTCAGCATGCCACAAATCAGCTCGATAACACTGCAAGAATCACTATCGTTCGCAAGAACATAGCAAAGATCCAGACTGTTATCACTGAGAAGGCTAATGCTTAAGGCCGGGAAGGAGGAAACGTAAATTGGAAAGAAATTTGAGAAAAACACGTACCGGTAAGGTAGTCAGCGACAAGATGGACAAGACAATAGTTGTTGCTGTTCAGGATAACGTTAAGCATCCTCTCTATGGAAAGATCGTTAAGAGAACATACAAGCTTAAGGCTCATGACGAGAAGAACGAGTGCGGTATCGGCGATACCGTAAAGGTAATGGAGACAAGACCTTTATCAAAGGACAAGAGATGGAGACTGGTGGAGATCATCGAGAAGGCTAAATAAGCTCTTATGGTCTTTGAACAGATTACTGAAAGGAGTAATTAAAATGGTTCAGCAGGAAAGTAGACTGAAGGTTGCTGACAACACCGGTGCCAAGGAATTACTTTGCATCCGTGTTATGGGCGGTTCAACCAGAAGATATGCTAATATCGGCGACGTCATCGTAGCTTCCGTTAAAGATGCAACACCGGGAGGCGTTGTTAAGAAGGGCGATGTTGTTAAGGCCGTTGTAGTGCGCAGCGTTAAGGGTGCACGCCGTAAGGACGGATCTTATATCCGTTTTGACGAGAACGCTGCAGTCATCATCAAGGATGATAAGACTCCCAGAGGAACACGTATATTTGGACCGGTAGCAAGAGAGCTTAGAGAGAAGCAGTTCATGAAGATCGTTTCCCTCGCTCCCGAAGTATTATAAGGAGGTATAAGCATGGCTTTAAAGATCAAGGTTGGCGATACCGTCCGCGTGATCGCCGGTAAGGATAAGGACAAAGAAGGAAAAGTGCTCGCAGTTGCTGACGGCAAGGTCAAGGTTGAGGGCATTAACATTGTGTCCAGACACACAAAACCCAGCGCAGCAAATGCACAGGGTGGCATTGTAACTCAGGAAGCATTCATCGACGCTTCTAATGTTATGTATCTGGCTAAGGGCGAGGCTGTTCGCGTCGGCTTCAAGGTAGAGGCAGACGGATCAAAGAGCCGCATCAACAAGAAGACCGGTGAGGTCATTGATGTGGTAAAGAAGCCCGCTAAGAATTGACCGTTTGAAAGGAGGTTCGTACTGTGAGCAGCAGATTAAAAGATTTTTATGCAAGCGAAGTCGTACCTGCTATGATTAAGAAGTTCGGATACAAGAACATTATGGAGGTTCCGAAGTTAGACAAGATCGTTGTCAATCGTGGCGTTGGTGAGGCTAAGGAGAACGCAAAGGTTCTCGATACCGCTATTAAGGAATTGGAAACAATCACAGGTCAGAAGGTTGTTCCCACAAAGTCAAAGAAGTCGGTTGCAAACTTCAAGATAAGAGAAGGTATGGCGATCGGCTGCAAGGTAACACTTCGTGGTGACCGTATGTATGAATTCATGGATCGTCTTGTAAATCTTGCATTACCCCGTGTTCGTGACTTCAGAGGCGTAAGCGCGGATTCATTCGACGGAAGAGGAAATTATGCTCTCGGACTTAAAGAGCAGCTCATCTTCCCCGAGATCGAATTCGACAAGGTAGACAAGACAAGAGGTATGGATGTCATTTTCGTAACAACAGCTAAGACAGACGAGGAAGCTCGCGAACTCTTAAGACTGTTCAACATGCCGTTTCAGAAGTAAATAGGAGGAAGGAATAATGGCAAAGACTTCAATGAAGATCAAGCAGGCCAGACCGCAGAAGTTCTCTACAAGAGAATACAATCGTTGCAAGATCTGCGGCCGTCCCCATGCATACCTTAGAAAGTATGGGATCTGCAGAATCTGTTTCCGTGAATTAGCATACAAGGGAGAGATCCCCGGCGTTAAGAAAGCAAGCTGGTAAATACAAAGGAGGAAATTAAAATGGGAATGAGTGATCCTATTGCAGATATGCTTACAAGAATCCGTAATGCAAACACTGCTAAGCATGATACAGTAGATATCCCTTCCTCTAAGATGAAGCTGGCTATCGCTGATATCTTAGTAAATGAAGGTTATATCGCAAAATATGATCTGGTTGATACCGGAAATTTCAAGACCATCCGTGTTACACTTAAGTATGGCGCAGACAAGAATGAAAAGGTCATCTCTGGAATAAAGAGGATCTCTAAGCCCGGTCTTCGTGCATACGTCGGCTGCGAGGATCTTCCCCGCGTGCTCGGCGGACTCGGAATCGCTATCGTATCAACAAACCAGGGTGTAATGACAGACAAGGAAGCCCGCAAGAGAAATGTCGGCGGAGAGGTTCTTGCATTCGTTTGGTAATAAACGAATATAATATTTAGGAGGAATGGCAAATGTCACGTATCGGAAAAATGCCCATCGCCGTACCCGCAGGTGTAACTGTGGATATAGCAGAAAATAATAAAGTGACTGTTAAAGGCCCCAAGGGTACTCTTGAGAGAGTGCTCCCGGCCGAAATGGAAATAAAGCTTGAAGCAGGTGTTATCACAGTTTCAAGACCCAACGATCTTAAGAGAATGAGATCTCTTCACGGTCTTACAAGAACTCTCATCAACAACATGATAGTCGGTGTAAGCCAGGGATATGAGAAGAAGCTTGAGGTCAACGGTGTAGGTTACAGAGCTGCAAAGCAGGGTAAGAAGCTTACTCTTTCTCTCGGATATTCTCATCCTGTAGAGATGACCGATCCCGACGGTATCGAGACTGTTCTTGACGGACAGAACATCATCATCGTAAAGGGTATCGACAAGGAAAAAGTCGGACAGTACGCAGCTGAGATCAGAACAAAGAGGCTGCCTGAGCCTTACAAGGGCAAGGGTATCAAGTACGCTGATGAGACCATCAGACGTAAGGCCGGTAAGACAGGTAAGAAATAAGGAGAGGAGTAAGAGACAATGGTTAGCAAAGAATCACGCATTGAGATCCGTAAGGAAAAGCACAGAAGGATCCGTAAGAATATTGTCGGAACCGCTGCAAGACCTCGTTTGGCTGTATTCAGAAGCAATAATCACATGTATGCACAGATTATTGATGATACAGAAGGCAAGACACTTGTATCAGCCTCTACTCTTCAGAAGGATGTCAAGGCTCAGCTTGAGAAGACAAACGACGTTGCGGCTGCCAGCTATCTGGGAACCGTTATCGGTAAGAAGGCTTTAGAAGCAGGTATTACCGAAGTAGTATTTGACAGAGGCGGCTTCATTTACCATGGTAAGGTAAAGGCTTTAGCAGATGCAGCACGTGAAGCTGGTCTGGTATTCTAATCGGGAGGAATAACATGAAGAGAACGATTATAGATCCCAGCCAGTTCGAGCTGGAAGATAAAGTGTTCGCCATCAAGCGCGTATCCAAGACAGTTAAGGGTGGACGTACCATGAGATTTACCGCACTTGTTATCGTTGGTGACAAGAACGGACATGTGGGCGCAGGCCTTGGAAAGGCTGCCGAGATTCCCGAAGCTATCCGCAAGGGAAAGGAAGCTGCCATGAAGAGCCTGATCGAGATCCCGCTTGATGACAATGGATCAATAACACATGATTATTTAGGAGAATTCGGCAGCGCTACAGTTCTTTTAAAGAGAGCACCCGGTGGTACAGGTATCATCGCAGGTGGTGCAGCACGTGTCGTATTGGAGCTTGCAGGTGTAAGAAACGTACGTACAAAATCTCTGGGCTCTAACAACAAGCAGAATGTAGTTCTGGCAACACTCGCAGGCCTTCAGGAGCTTAAGACTCCCGAGCAGGTCGCAAAGCTGCGCGGCAAGTCAGTTGCTGAGATCTTAGGATAAGGAGGATCATAGGAATGGCTGAAAAGTTAAAGGTTACATTGGTAAAATCCCCTATAGGTGCCGTACCGAAGAACAAAGCAACAGTTGAGGCTTTAGGACTCAGAAAGCTTCACAAGACAGTTGAACTGCCCGATAATGCAGCAGTCAGAGGCATGATCGCAAAGGTTAAGCATTTAGTAGAGGTTGAAGAGGTTTAATTAAAGCCCAGGAGGTAAATAAAATGGATTTATCTAATTTGACTCCGGCTGCCGGTTCTGTACACAGCGACAACTTCAGACGTGGTCGCGGACATGGTTCAGGCAACGGCAAGACAGCCGGTAAGGGACATAAAGGTCAGAAGGCCAGATCCGGCGGAAGCGTAAGACCCGGATTCGAAGGCGGTCAGATGCCTTTATACAGACGTATCCCCAAGAGAGGCTTCAATAACATCAACACCAAGGAGTTCGAGACGATCAATGTTTGCGCGCTTGAAGTATTTGACAACGGCGCAGAAGTTACGATCCAGTCACTTCTTGAGAAGAAGGTTATTAAGAGCGTTAAAGACGGAGTAAAGATACTTGGAAACGGAGAATTAACCAAGAAGCTTTCTGTCAAGGTCAATGCATTCAGCGAGAGCGCTAAGGCCAAGATCGAAGCTAATGGTGGAACAGCAGAGGTAATCTAATGTTTAAGACACTTCAAAATGCTTTGAAGGTTAAAGAACTCAGAAAAAAACTCCTGTTTACATTCTGGATGCTGGTCATTGTAAGACTGGGCTCGCAGATCCCTGTTCCGGGAACAAACAGCTCTGTCATTCAGAACATACTTAAGAGCAACAGTGATGCGTTCAGTTTCTTAAACTCCATCACAGGTGGTTCCTTTGAGAGCTTCTCAATATTTGCTCTTTCGATCACACCCTACATCACATCATCCATCATTATGCAGCTCCTTACAATAGCCATTCCGGCTCTTGAGGAGATGAATAAGGACGGCGAAGACGGAAGAAAGAAGATCGCAGCCATCACACGTTATGTGACCATCGGCCTCGCGCTGATACAGTCTGCAGCACTTTCATTCAGCTTCGGTAACCAGGGACTTATTACAAATCCCACATGGTTTGATTACCTTAAGGTAGTGGTCACTCTGACAGCGGGTTCTGCAATGCTCATGTGGATCGGTGAGAGAATAACCGAGAAGGGCGTCGGAAACGGTATTTCCATCGTGCTCGTTATCAACATCATCTCACGTATACCCAATGACATTCAGGCCCTTTATGATCAGTTCATATCAGGAAAGGGCGTTGCCCCCGCCATTTTGGCAATAGTTATAATCGTTGCCATAATTCTTGCCGTAACAGTATTCGTAATATATCTTCAGGACGGTACAAGACCGATCCCCGTTTTATATTCAAAGAAGACTGTCGGAAGAAGGATGATAGGCGGACAGAGCTCGTCCATACCGCTTAAAGTAAATACAGCCGGAGTTATTCCTGTAATCTTTGCATCATCGCTGCTGTCACTGCCCTCGATAATTGGTCAGTTCTTCAGCACAAAGAGTACAGTTGCAATCAAGATACTGCAGTTCTTAAGCCCCAGCTGCTGGTTCAGAAGCGGCTATGACTGGTACATCAGTCTCGGTTATCTGTTATATGTTGTTATGATCGTTGCTTTTGCATACTTCTATACATCTATCACATTTAACCCCAACGAAGTATCGGAAAATATCAAGAAGCAGGGTGGAGCTGTTCCGGGTATCAGACCGGGAAGACCTACCGCAGACTATTTCAACAGCATCTTAAAGAGCCTCGTATTCATCGGTGCTATCGGACTTCTTATCGTATGTACGATCCCGATGATCATTCAGGGAGTATTCTCGATGGCTTCATTGTCATTCGGCGGTACATCCATGATAATCGTTGTAGGCGTTGTTCTTGAGACGATCCAGCAGGTTGAGTCACAGATGCTCGTAAGAAATTACAAGGGCTTCTTAAATAACTAGTCTTTTCCCCTGGGGCTTAATATGCCCCAAGGGTTTTTTCGCAAAATCCGCATAAGGATCTTGCTCCCATCATTATTGAGGAGGGAAAAAACATGAAGATAATCATGCTTGGAGCACCCGGTGCAGGTAAAGGAACACAGGCAAAGATGATAGCCGACAAATATCAGATCCCGCACATTTCAACCGGAGATATCTTCCGCGCTAATATAAAGAACGGAACAGAACTTGGCAAAGAGGCAAAGAAGTACATGGATGCCGGTCAGCTCGTTCCGGATGAGCTTACCGTAAAGCTTCTTCTTGACAGAGTGGCTAATGAAGACTGCAAGAACGGATACGTCCTTGACGGTTTCCCCAGGACCATTCCCCAGGCTGAGGTTTTGGAGAACGCTCTTACAAAGCTCGGAGAAAAGGTGGATTACGCTATAGACGTAGATGTTCCGGATGAGAACATCATAAGACGTATGTCCGGCAGACGTGCTTGCGTAGCCTGCGGCGCTACCTATCACATCGTATACAACCCCACAAAGGAAGAAGGCATCTGCGACAGATGCGGTGCTGCACTTATCCTTCGTGATGATGATAAGCCCGAGACTGTCATCAAGAGACTTGATGTTTATCATGCTCAGACTCAGCCGCTCATCGACTTCTATTCTTCAAGGAATGTATTAAGATCGGTAGACGGCACACAGGATCTTATGAAGGTGTTTGAAGACATCGTTAAGATCCTTGACGCATCGGAGGCTTAAAATGCCCGTAAGACCAAGGAGCGCGGAAGAGATCGAACTTATGCGTCATGCAGGCAGGATACTTGCCGAGTGCCACGAAGAAGTGCGAGGCTTCATCCGCCCCGGGGTAACGACTCTTGAGCTTGACAAAGTCGCAAGAGAATTTATAGAAAGAAACGGATGTACTCCTTCCTTTTTGGGATATGAAGGTTTTCCGGCATCGATATGCGTTTCCGTAAACGAAGAAGTCGTTCACGGCATACCGTCGGAAAAAAGAATATTAAAAGAAGGAGACATCGTCAGTATAGACGCCGGGACCATATATAAAGGATACAATTCGGACGCGGCCAGAACATGGCCGGTAGGAGAGATATCCGCAGAAAAGAAAAAGCTTATAGATGATACAAAGGCTGCTTTTTTTGAAGGCATCAAAATGGCGGTGGCCGGAAATCATCTGTATGATATTTCCGCAGCGATAGAGAAATATGCAAAAGACAGAGGCTACGGCATAGTCAAGGAACTTACCGGGCACGGTATCGGACAGGATATGCATGAAGATCCCATGATACCAAACTACAAGCCCATAGGAACCGGGCTTTTGCTAAGGGCCGGAATGACCTTTGCGATAGAGCCGATGCTGACACTTGGCACCGCAAGGATCAGGTGGACGGATGACTGGACCGTGGTAAGCGCTGATAAAAGCCCCGCAGCTCATTACGAGAACACCATTCTTATAACGGATGGAGAGCCTGAGATCCTGTCATTTATAGGAGGCTGTTTATAATGGAAAGCAGACCGTCGGAAATAGTAAGATCGCTTGCGGGACATGACGCAGGAATGTATTATATGGTTTTGGGGGTCGAAGGAGATAAGCTTTACTTAGTTAACGGAAAAAACAAAAAGCTTGCCAATCCCAAGATAAAAAAGCAAAAGCATGTACAGATCCTAAGAGGTCAGAGCGAGGACATCTTAAGCAGGATGAAAGAAGGAAAGCTTAATGATGCAGACGTGATACACAGGCTTCGCATAGGAAAGGAGATCGAGAATGTCTAAATCACAAATGATAGAAACAGAAGGCACGGTCATTGAAAAATTACCGAATGCGACCTTCCAGGTGCAGCTTTCAAACGGGCACACCATTTTGGCACATATCAGCGGAAAGCTTCGAATGAATTACATCCGTATCCTTCCCGGCGACAAGGTCACAGTCGAGCTTTCGCCCTATGATCTGACCAAAGGAAGGATCACTTGGAGAGATAAATAAAAATTTTTATTTCTGCTTGACAAAAGTGACCCTTAAGTGCTAATATGTAAAACGCTGTTTTTGTAGACTGACCAAGTAGGCTTTAGGAATACGTGGCCGGTCAAAGCCCGTCTGCACAGTAGCAGGCAGAGAGGAGGAAAGGACTGTGAAGGTTAGAGTTTCCGTAAAACCTATGTGCGAAAAGTGCAAGGTAATTAAGAGAAAGGGAAGTATCCGCATAATCTGCGAGAATCCCAAGCATAAGCAGAGACAGGGATAATTGTCTGTTGCTATTAAATCAGAATATATCAGTGCGGCTGCAGCGTGCTCATTTCACGCTGAATTGATATAGATCCCGAAAGGGAAAAATCGTTAGGACATTTTAAAATGGAGGTACTAAAGCACTATGGCTCGTATTTCAGGCGTTGATTTACCCAGAGAGAAGCGCATCGAGATCGGATTAACCTATATTTTTGGTATCGGTCGCGTCAGCGCAAACAAAATTCTCGCCAAGGCGGATGTAAATCCCGACACTCGCGTTAAGGATCTGACCGATGATGAAGTTGGTCGTATCCGTGACGTCATCGATGCAGAATACATGGTAGAGGGTGACTTAAGAAGAGATGTTGCCCAGAATATCAAGACTCTGCAGGAGATCGGATGTTACAGAGGAATCCGTCACAGAAAGAGCCTTCCTGTTCGTGGTCAGAAGACAAAGACCAATGCAAGAACAAGAAAAGGCCCGAAGAAGACTGTAGCAAACAAGAAAAAATAATTGAAAGGAACCCATAAGGGAAGGTTAGTTTTGTAAAATGGCTAAGCAGCAAGCGTCAGCAAAAAAAGTGACAAAAAAGCGCGTTAAGAAAAACGTTGAACGGGGACAGGCTCACATTCAGGCATCTTTCAATAATACCATCGTTACTTTGACAGATGCACAGGGAAATGCTCTTTCATGGGCAAGTGCGGGCGGTCTTGGATTTAAAGGTTCAAGAAAATCTACTCCTTATGCAGCTCAGATGGCAGCTGAAACTGCGACTAAAGCAGCTTTAATTCATGGCTTAAAGTATGTGGATGTATTTGTTAAAGGACCGGGAACCGGCAGAGAGGCAGCTATCCGTGCCCTCGCAGCAGCAGGACTGGAAGTTACCAGTATCCGCGACGTTACTCCCGTACCGCACAACGGATGTCGTCCGCCCAAACGCAGAAGAGTTTAATTAGGAGGTGCAGAAAAAGTGGCAGTTAATAGAGTTCCCGTACTTAAAAGATGCAGATCTTTGGACCTTGAACCGGGATTTTTAGGAATTGACAAGAAGTCAAGCAGAAGCTTGAAAAGAGCAAACAGAAAGATGAGCGAGTACGGACTTCAGCTTCGTGAAAAGCAGAAGGCTAAGTTCATCTACGGTGTTTTGGAAAAGCCTTTTAGAAATTATTATACAAAAGCAAGCAGAATGAAGGGAACCGTTGGTTCAAATCTTATGTCTCTCCTTGAGAGAAGACTTGACAACGTTGTTTTCCGTCTCGGACTTGCCAGAACCAGAATGGAAGCCAGACAGATGGTAGACCATAAGCATATCACTGTTAACGGCAAGTGCATCAACATTCCTTCATACCTTGTTAGCGTCGGCGACGTTATCGCGGTTAAGGAAAGTGCACAGTCAAGCACACTTTATAAGAACGTGGTAGAAGCTACAGCAGGAAGGATCGTTCCTGAATGGCTTGATGGCGGCAAGGAGACCTTCACAGGTACCGTTAAGCAGTTCCCCACAAGGGAAATGATCGATGTACCCGTAGACGAAGTGTTGATCGTCGAGTTGTATTCTAAGTAATCTTAGCATACATTAATTCAGCCATAGGAGGGGCTTTTATATGTTAGATTTTCAGAAACCCGATGAGATCAAGGTAGTCGAGATCTCTGAGGACAAGAAATACGGCAGATTTGTAGTTGAGCCTCTGGAAAGAGGTTATGGTACGACCCTTGGCAACTCTTTCAGAAGGATCATGCTTTCTTCCCTCCCTGGATGCGCAGTAAGCCAGATCAAGATCTCCGGTGTTTCACATGAGTTCAGCACCATCCCCGGTGTAAAGGAAGATGTTACTGAGATCGTGATGAACATAAAGGCACTCGCAGTAAAGAATACTTCTTCCGAAAGCGGAAGTATCTCCTGTTATGTCGATGCATCAGGTGACTGCACCGTAACAGCTGCAGATATCCAGACCGGACCGGAACTTGAGATCATAAATAAAGATGCGGTAATTGCTCACTTAAGCGGCTCAGATGCACATCTTTATATGGAGCTTGTGTTTACTGAGGGGCATGGTTATGTCAGCGCAGATAAAAATAAGAAAGAGAACATATCTCTCGATTATATCGCTGTAGACTCTATCTACACACCTGTGGAAAGAGTAAACATGACCGTAGAGAATACCCGTGTTGGACAGAGAACAGACTACGACAAACTTACACTTGACGTATTTACAAACGGAACGATAACACCCGAGGAGGCAGTAAGCATTTCTGCAAAGATCCTCAAAGAAATGCTTGATCCCTTTATCAAGCTTTCCGATGTGGGTGATATCATTTCAAGCAAGACGGAAGAGGTCGTTGAGCCTGCTTCTCAGAACGGAAATGTCATCAATATGCAGATCGAAGACCTCGAGCTTTCAGTGCGTGCGTTCAACTGCCTGAAGCGTGCAGGTATCAACACTGTAAAAGAACTTACAGACAAGACATCTGATGAGATGATGAAGGTTCGTAACCTTGGCAAGAAGTCTCTTGATGAAGTTATCGCAAAGCTTCACGAACTGGGACTCAACTTAAAGCAGGGAACGAATTGATAAACAGTATATGCTAACCACGGAGGTAAAGATAAATGGCAGGTTATAGAAAGCTTAGCAGGACCTCGGATCAGAGAAAGGCTTTGCTTAGAAATCAGGTCACAAATCTTTTATACAACGGAAAGATCGTGACAACTGAAGCTAAGGCAAAGGAAGTTCAGAAGATCGCCGAAGGCCTGATCGCTCTCGCCGTTAAGGAAAAGGATAACTTCCAGACAGTTACCGTTTCCACAAAGGTTGCCCGCAAGGACAAGGATGGAAAGAGAGTTAAAGAAGTTGTTGATGGTAAGAAAGTAACTGTATTCGATACAGTTGAAAAGACAGTTAAGAAGGACAATCCTTCAAGACTTCACGCAAGAAGAAAGATGCTTCAGACATTTTACGGCGTGACCTATGTTCCCGCAGAAGCTGCAGGAAAGAAGAAAGGCACGAAGACTGTAGATATGCCCGCAAAGATGTTCGACGAGATCGCAGCTAAGTATGAGAACCGCAATGGCGGATATACTCGTATCGTAAAGATCGGTCAGCGCAAGGGTGATGCAGCGATGGAAGTATTACTTGAACTCGTGTGATCTTAAGATACTTTTCCGGGCAGGCTTTATTTTAGCCTGCCCGTTTTTTACTATTTACCTTGGAAAGGAGGACGTGAAATGGACCTTATAAAAGCGGAAGACATATCATACAGCTTTAAGGAATATGATGAAGAAGGCAATGTCACAGGCGCAAGAACGGCTGTGGACCATCTAAGCATCACTGTTCCCGCGGGCACATTTCTCGCCGTCCTCGGAAGAAACGGTTCGGGCAAATCCACCTTTGCAAAGCATTTAAATGCCCTTCTGATACCGCAGGAGGGGACAGTGTATGTAGACGGCATAGACACGTCAAAGGCTAAGGATATGCTTTTGATAAGAAGAAATGTCGGAATGGTATTTCAAAACCCGGACAACCAGATCGTTTCCACCGTAATAGAAGAGGATGTGGCATTCGGCCCGGAAAACCTGGGGGTGCCTCACGGCGAACTCGAAGACAGAGTCTACGGCAGCCTTGAAAAGGTCGGAATGAGTGAATATGCCTCAAATTCCCCTACCAAGCTGTCCGGCGGACAAAAGCAGCGCATAGCCATAGCGGGCGTTCTGGCCATGAAGCCCAAAGCCGTTGTATTTGATGAGGCAACTGCCATGCTCGACCCCAAAGGAAGGCGAGAGGTCATGGCTGCCCTTAAGAAGCTCCATGAAGAGGGGATAACCATAATTCATATCACCCACCATATGGAAGAGGCATCCGAGGCGGAACGCGTTATTATAATAAATGACGGCAAGGTAGTGATGGACGGAACTCCGCAGGAGGTTTTTGGTAACCACGCGGAGGCGGAAAAATACGGTCTTCGCGCACCCAATGCTGTGCTCTTGCGTGATATGCTAAAAAGTGGCGGCATGCAGCTTGGGGAACATATAGCGCTTGACGAAGAAGAGCTCGCTATGCAGATAGCCTCACATTTGCGAGGGGGTGAAGACGATTAAACTTGTACTTGAAAACGTTTCATATGTCTACAACCCCGGCACGATATACGAGACCGTCGGAATAACGGATGCGGACCTTTCCTTTGAGAGCGAAAAGTCCTATGCGGTAATAGGCCATACCGGTTCCGGAAAATCCACTCTTTTGCAGCTCATGAACGGGCTTTTATCGCCCGCAAAGGGCAGAGTGCTGCTTGACGGAGAGGATGTTCACGCAAAGAAATATAAAATAAAAAAGCTGCGAAGCAGCGTAGGTCTTGTCTTTCAGTATCCCGAATACCAGCTTTTTGAAGAGACGGTCATAAAGGATGTGTGCTTCGGACCCAAAAATCTCGGATATACCCCCGAAGAATCCATGGAGCTTGCAAAGGAAGCACTGAGGCTTGTTGGCATAGAAGAGGATAAATTCGATCAGAATCCGTTTAACCTTTCGGGCGGACAGAAAAGAAGAGTGGCCATTGCGGGGGTCCTGGCAATGAACCCGGGCATTCTGGTATTGGATGAGCCTGCGGCGGGGCTTGACCCGGAAGGCAAGGAACAGATACTTAACCTTCTTAAGACGCTTAGGGAGACAAAAAAAATGGGCATCGTCATGGTGTCCCACAACATGGATGATGCAGCAGGCGCCGATGAAGTCATAGTTCTTGACAAAGGAAGCATAGCGCTTAAAGGAAGCGCAAGAGAAGTGTTTAAAGAATATGAAAAGCTTAATGGGCTTGGGCTCGATGTCCCCTTTGCCATGCGCATGACAAGGCTTTTAAGAAGAAAGGGCATAGCTCTGCCCGATTGCTTTGATAATGAAGAGCTTTCTAAGGTTCTGTTAAAGATGTATAAAAGGTAGGCAAAATGATCAGGAATATTACTCTCGGGCAGTATTACCCGGCTAAAAGCAGAATACACGCGCTCGATCCGAGAGTAAAGCTCTTTGCGACATTCATCTTTCTGATCTCGCTTTTTGTAAACAACAGCTTTACGGGCTATATCTTCATCATAGCATGCTTTGGGATGGTGATAAGGGTATCACGCGTTCCTTTTAGATATATGATAAGAGGCCTTAAGGGCATAATCTTTATCATGTGTTTCAGCGTTATCATAAATATCTTTATTACCGAAGGACAGGTCCTTTTAAGCTTCTGGATATTTAAGATAACGCTTGAGGGATTAATAAGGGCGGCCTATTTCGCAATAAGGCTGATCCTTCTTATACTCGGGTCGTCTTTGATGACATACACGACTACGCCCAATTCACTTACGGACGGGCTTGAAAAATCACTTGGCTTTCTGATATACCTGCGCGTCCCTGTGCACGATTTTGCGACGATGATAGGTATTGCGCTTCGCTTTATACCGGTTTTGAGCGAGGAGGCCGACAGGATAATCAAGGCACAGGAGGCAAGAGGGGCCGATTTTACGCAAGGCGGTCTGATGAAGCGTGTAAAGGGAATGATCCCCCTTATTATCCCGCTTCTTATATCCGCTTTCAGAAGGGCGGAGGATCTGTCGCTTGCGCTCGATGCAAGATGCTATAACAAGGAAAAGTGGAGGACAAAGCTTCATCCGCTGAAATATTCCGGTGCGGACATAGCGGCATATATAATGCTGGCAGCGTATCTGGGAACAGTCATAGCATCAAAATTCGCTTTTGAATATATGGGATTTGTTTGATGAAAAGGATAATGCTTACAGTAGCCTATGACGGGACGGCATACCACGGCTTCCAGGTGCAGCCCTCCGCCCCCACCATAGAGGGTGAACTGAATAAAGCCCTCTCCGGCCTAACAGGAGAGGATATAAAGGTCATAGGAGCCTCCAGAACGGACGCGGGAGTGCATTCCATGGGAAATGCGGCAGTGTTTGATACAAAAAGCAGCATACCCGCAGAAAGGTTTATGTATGCTCTTGAGGCAAGGCTCCCTCAGGACATAGTGATCACTTCATCAAGGCGTGTTAAGGACGATTTTCATCCAAGACACTGTGATCACAGAAAGACATATGAATACCGGATATATAATGACAGAGTAAGAGATCCTCAGACGGACAGATACAGCTATCATTACTACGGCGATCTCGATGTGGAAAAGATGAAAGAAGCGGCCGCCTTCCTTAAAGGCACGCATGATTTTTCATCGTTCTGCGCTGCTGCAACAGACGTGGAAGACAAGGTCAGAACGATCTATGACATATCTGTCTGCAGGGAAGGCAAAATGATAAAGATAAGGGTCACGGGAAACGGATTCCTTTACAATATGGTACGTATAATATCCGGGACACTTCTTTTTGCGGGCAGTGGCAGGACCTGGCCCGAAGAAGTAAAAAGTATAATAGAAGGAAAAGACAGGCAGCTTGCGGGACCTACACTTCCCGCAAAAGGACTTACACAAATAGAGATAGATTACACAGAGGCAGGGGATATTTATGAGAACGACCAGACTATTATGTGACGAATGGAAATTTGCAAAATGTGCATTCGGAACCGAATACAAGGATGCAGCAGGCTTTGAGGCGGTGGATCTGCCTCATGACTGGCTGATATATGACACGCTGAATCTTTATGAGACCTCCACAGGGTGGTATAAAAGAGGTCTTGAATATACAAACGATGGAAACAGAAGAATACTTAGGTTTGAGGGCGTATATATGGACAGCCATGTCTATGTAAACGGCCGCGAGGTATTTGAGTGGAAATACGGATATACCGTATTTGAAGTGGATATAACGGACTGCCTTAAAGAGGGCGAAAATGAGATCGCCGTAAGGGTCGATCACAAGGAGCCTAATTCGAGATGGTATTCCGGTGCCGGCATTTACAGGCCCGTCTATCTGATAACATGCCCGGCAGAGCATATCACATTTGGCGGAGTATACATAAGCGCATATGAAGACGGACGTGTTTTGGCGACTGTCCGGACGGAAAGACCGGTGGGAGTGCAGGCGGCAGAGTTGAAGATAAGAAACAGAGTTTTCTTTGAAGGAAAGCAGCTTGCGGAGACTGTAAGCAGCGCATGCGCCTTGGATATCTCGCTTGTGAACCGCATCGTAAAAAGGGACGGATGCCTTTATACGCTGAATACCGACACGCTTAAGGTAGAATCTCCGAATCTTTGGGACATAGATTCGCCCGTGCTTTATACATTGGTTACGGATGTTATAAAAGACGGCGAAGTCATAGATACCGTTACAAATACCTTTGGATTCAGAACCATAGAATTTACTACAGACAAAGGCTTTTTCTTAAACCACAGGCATGTAAAGCTTCACGGAGCATGTGAACATCATGACCTTGGCGCGCTTGGCAGCGCATTTAATAAGGCCGCTATGAGAAGAAAGCTTGTTAAGCTTCGCGAAATGGGCGTAAATGCCATCCGTACCAGCCATAATCCGCCCGCAACGGAGTGGATGGAGCTGTTTGATGAGATGGGCTTTTTATGCGTTTCCGAAGCCTTTGATATGTGGGAGATGCAAAAGACCGAATATGACTACGGCCGCTTCTTTAAGGAATGGTCGGATATAGACGTTGCCTCATGGGTACTTGAAGGCCGCAATCACCCATCGATCATAGCATGGAGCATAGGAAATGAGATATATGACACCCACGCTTCAGAGTACGGGCAGGAGATCGCATCCCGCCTTGTAAGCCATGTGCGTGAACACGATTTCAGATCAAACGCATACGTTACCCAGGGCTCGAATTTCATGCAATGGGAGAATGCACAGAAATGCGCGGATATCCTTAAAATAGCGGGATACAATTATGCGGAAAGGCTGTATCAAAAACATCATGAGGAACATCCCGACTGGTGCATCTACGGAAGCGAGACATCCTCCGTTACCCAAAGCAGGGGAATCTATCATTTCCCCAAATCGGAACGCATCCTGACGGATGATGACGAACAGTGCTCATCACTCGGCAATACATCGCCCGGGTGGGCATCGCCATGCGATGAAGCAAATATCATCCCCGACAGGGATACGGAATTCTGTGCAGGCCAGTTCATCTGGACGGGCTTTGATTACATCGGCGAGCCGACTCCCTATTCCACCAAGAACAGCTACTTCGGCCAGATAGACACGGCGGGTTTTGAAAAGGATTCCGCATACATATACAGGGGTGCATGGACCGATCATAAGAAGGCGCCTTTCGTACATATCTTTCCCTACTGGGACTTCACTCCCGATCAGGATATAGATGTAAGGGTGGCAACAAACTGCCCCCATGTTAAGCTTTTCTTAAACGGCAAAGAGGTCCTTGATAAGCACATCGATCTTTTGCACGGAAAAGAGCTTACGGCAGACACCGTTCTTAAATATGTCCCGGGCGAGCTTGTGGCCCTTGGCTTTGATGAAGACGGAAATGAGATAGCAAGAGATGTAAAGAGATCTTTTACTGATGCGAAAAAGATATGCGTCTCGGCGGACAAAACCGTCTTTAAAGCGGACGGGCAGGATATGGTATTTCTTGCGGTCACCGTTCTTGATAAGGATGGCAACGAAGTCGAGAATGCAAATAACCGTATTTTTGTATCCGCAGAGGGCGCGGGCCGCATCGTAGGCCTTGACAACGGCGATTCGACGGATTACGATTCTTATAAAGGGCTTTCAAGAAGGCTGTTTTCAGGGAAAATGCTTGTCATGGCAGCAGCAAAGACAGTTCCGGGTATATTTACCGTAAGGCTGTCTTCCCCGGGTCTTGATTGTGCAGAGATAACGCTTACAGCAGAGCCTGCAAAAGTTTCCCCCGGAGTTTCGGCAAATACGGAAAATGCTGCAGGGTATATCGAAAGCCGCGAGAAGGAAAATGATATTCCGGTCAGAAGGATAGAGCTTTTATCGGAAAGCACGCAGTTTGATGCGGATAACAGGGAACTGAAATTTAAAACGGTCATCTATCCGGCAGATTCTGTCTATTCCGGCGAGATAATATACAGACTTGTCACAGTACTTGGCATAGATACAAATGTGGCTGCCATCACGGATGTTTCGGACGGATATGTCACGGTAAAAGCTCTTGGCGACGGAGAATTCTACCTGCGAGCTCTTTGTAAAAACGGCACGAACAAATATCACATCATGTCGCAGATAAAGCTTACATCTGAAGGCCTTGGAAGCGCCACATTTGATCCGTATACGCTTGTTAAGGGCGGTCTGAGGACCTATGAAAACGGTGCGGTAGTAAACGGAATAGAAAAGGGCGCCGAATTCAAGGGTAAAGAAAGAGGCATCTTCGGCTTTGAAAATGTGGATTTTGGAAAGTATGGAAGCGATACCGTGACTCTTCCTATCTTTGCAAACAAGACCACCCCTGTATTCATGAAGATATATGACGGTCATCCGGATGAGGGCGGAGAGCTCGTGGCGGACATTAAATACCATGTTCAGCCGATCTGGCTCGTATACCAGTCGCAGACCTATAGGCTTTCAAAGGCATTAAGAGGCATCCATGCCCTGTACTTTGTATCTGAGGACGATTTTGACATAGAAGGATTTGTCTTTGAAAAGCCCGTAAAGGAAGATATTATCATCCCCGCAGGTGCCCGCGAGAATGTCTACGGCGATAAGTTTACGGAAACCGGCGACGAGATAAAAGGCATAGGAAACAACGTTGTAGTGGATTTCGGCAATTTTGACTTTACAGGCAAAACGCCCGTCGGAATAAAGATCACCGCAAAAAGCAACCTGTCCGTAAACAGCATACATGTAAGCTTTACCGGAGACGAACAGACGCGCATCCTTTGTGAATTTGAAAAAGCGGAAGAATACACCGAAAGGTATTTTGATCTTAGCGGCATAAGCGGCAAGGGAAGCGTTTCGCTCATATTCCTGCCCGGCTGCGACATAGATCTAAAGAGCATTCAGTTTGTTTACTGATCTGAAAGGAAACAAAAATGGAAAAAGAATTCAGCAAAGAAATAAAAGATATTACATCAGAGATAATAGCAGGCTATTCAAAAGGCCGTGCCATCGACAAGGTGGATCTGTTCACTCAGCCTGACAAGACAGAGATCATATACATACTCGACAAGCTTTTTGAGATCGTATATGCCGGCTGCTACCGCGACAGATCCTTTAAGATCTACAATATCGAAAGCAAGCTCCAGCTGATAATAGAGGATGCTGCCTTCCATTTAAACAAGCAGATCGCCCTTGCGCTACGTCACAGCCGTGAGCACAAGGAGGCTGCTCAGAGTGAGATCGAATCACTTTCTGCAGGGCTGACTCTTTCGTTTTTAAAGAGGATCCCCGCTATCCGCGAAATGCTCGAAATGGACCTTCAGGCGGCATATGACGGCGACCCCGCGACAAAGGAAAAGGAAGAGATCATCCTTTGCTACCCCGGCTTTTACGCTATAACCGTAAACAGGTTTGCACACGAGCTTTATCTTCTTAATGTGCCGCTCATTCCCAGGATCATGACAGAGCACGCACATTCGATAACCGGTATCGACATCCACCCCGGCGCGACCATAGGAAAGAATTTCTTCATAGACCACGGTACGGGCGTTGTTGTGGGCGAGACCACCGTAATAGGCGACAATGTAAAGCTCTATCAGGGCGTTACTCTCGGTGCGCTTTCCACAAGGGGAGGCAAGTCACTTCGCGGAACACACCGTCACCCAACAATAGAAGACAATGTCACCATCTATGCCGGTGCCTCCATCTTAGGCGGAGAAACCATCATAGGCCATGATTCCGTCATCGGATCAAACGTCTTCATCACCTACCCCCTGCCGCCCTATTCCCGCGTAAGCGTCAAGAATCAGGACCTCCTCATCAAAGGCAAGAAAGACAGCGACGCAGAGGTATTCTGCAAGGATCAGACTTTGAACTAAAGAAAATGGTTTCAAGGCACAAAATTGGTTTTCAGGCGCAAAAAACGCTTGACACCGGTGCCTGATAAATATATAATCATATTCTGCGTGAATTTCTTTGGCAGGCAGGGGCGATCTTCCCCGGAACGCACCTTATAAGCCTTAAAAAGAGATCTCCGGCGCTTATCCACCGGACGCGGCAAGCGGGAAAAACCTTTCCACATTTTCCCTGAAAGTAAATTACCTAAATCAATATGGAGGAATGATCAATGAAGACTATTATGGCTACTCCGGCTAATATCGAAAGAAAATGGTATATAGTTGATGCCGAAGGACAGACACTCGGACGCCTTGCTTCTCAGGTAGCAGCAGTTTTAAGAGGCAAGAACAAGCCCATATTTACACCTCACATGGATTGCGGTGACTATGTTATCGTTATCAATGCAGAGAAGATCAAGGTTACAGGAAAGAAATTAAACGACAAGATCTACTACAACCACTCTGATTATCCGGGCGGCATGAGAGAGACCACTCTTAAGGAACTCCTCGACAAGAAGCCCGCAAGAGCCATAGAGCTTGCTATAAAGGGTATGCTTCCCAAGGGACCTTTAGGAAGCCAGATGTACAAGAAACTGCACGTGTTTGCAGGTGCAGAGCACACTTACGCATCAGTAAAGCCTGAAGAGCTTAAGTTTTAATTAGAGGAAGGAGATAAAAGTCATGGCAGATAGATTTTATGCAACAGGCAGAAGAAAGAAGAGCATTGCCAGAGTATATGTAACTCCCGGAACAGGAAAGATCACTATCAACAAGAGAGATATCGATCAGTTCTTCGGATTTGAAACACTTAAGATGGTAGTTCGTCAGCCGCTTGAAGCAACTG
>Ga0310691_10001304_pt1 | contig 38427 bp, 33 predicted proteins | sample 176DNAGHGlowgp2_FD_203887 | JGI IMG/M metagenome (GOLD analysis project Ga0310691, IMG submission 203887) | Sheep rumen microbial communities from Palmerston North, Manawatu-Wanganui, New Zealand - 1766 DNA GHGlow gp2 (v2) (version 2) | ecosystem: Host-associated > Mammals > Digestive system >... | reverse complement strand
TTTTGGAGACTTCGGTCTCCTTTTTTTGTTTTTTTATTTTGCTTCTTGATTTTCTAAAGAGTCAGCTGATGGACACTGGGGGCGAGCCCCCTGTGTCCATCAGCTGACTCTTTTCTTGCACTTCTAAATTGAAAGTACATAGTTGTTTAATGTCACAAAATCGATGAATCATTCCAAAACCATGGATGATTTATGAGGAATTTTCATTCGTCTACGTGCTTAAAGGTTTCAGAACACAGCCATTATTTATTTGATATGATTCTCGCTATAAGATTCGACGGTACGGTCGTGCGAGGGATTTTCATTTTAAACCATCTGCTCAGTGGAAAATCAAGTCCGATGCCATGCATATAGTTGTAGGTTGCGAAACGGAGTCCCTCACCCATTTTCTCACTGTCATAGTCGATTTCCTCTTCAAATGGGATTTCATTGTTGCAGAATGAATTGCACGCGCATTTTGCCTTGTCCACACCAAAATCCTTTGGATTCTGTCCGCTTGGGCTATGCACCGTCATCGCATAACGATGCCAAAACGCGGAATGCACCAACCCATTTGCAAAGAGTTGTCGCACCACCTCAAGCGCATCTATACACTCCTGGAATGTCTCAGTCGGGAATCCATACATAAGATATGTGTGCACCATGATTCCTGCGTCTGTGAGATGTTTGCAAGCCAATGTAGTCTGCTCTATCGTCACACCCTTACGCATCAGTTTGAGAAGACGGTCGCTCGCCACCTCAAGTCCTCCGCTGGCTGCGATCATTCCGCTTTCGGAAAGCAGCTCACACAATTCAGCTGTATAAGTCTTGTCGAAACGGATATTTCCCCAATAGCTGACGACCATTTTTCTACGCTTTATCTCCAAAGCCACCTCCTTGAGCAGACGTGGGGGCATAGCCTCATCCGTGAAATGGAAGCCACTCTCGCCAGTCTGATTCATCACACTTTCCATACGGTCGACGACGATATCCGCGCTCGGAGCGTCGTACCGTCGGATATAGTCGAGCGTGACGTCGCAGAAAGCACACTTCGCCCAATAGCAGCCGTGAGCCATCACCAACTTGTTCCAGCGTCCGCTCTGCCAAAGCGTGTGCATCGGGTTGCTTCCCTCAGTCGTGGAGATATAGAGATCAAGTTTTAGTCCACTGAAATCAGGGATGCCAGTGTCTGCAAATCTCACATTTTCAGAATCATTGCCACTGTAAACGATCTTTTTTCTGTCGGCATCAAGATGGTAAGTTCTGACCAGTTTATCCGCATCTGTTTTTCCCTCAAGATATTCGCAAAGACGTTTGAGTGGCAACTCACCGTCGTCAAGAGTAAGATAGTCGACGTAGTTGAAAAATCTGGCATCAGAAATTTGGCGAAGTTCCGTATTTGGATAGCCTCCTCCAGCAGTCACCGCCACTCCGGGATAGTTTTGTTTGATATGTTGGGCACACCGTAGAGCCGCATACAAGCATCCAGGGAACGGAATAGAAAAGCCTATCAGCTGTGGCGAGCACGACTTGATTTTTTCGTCCAGCAACTGAAGCATCCACTCGTCGGTGAGCGACAAAGGAGCCTGGAGCGATTTTTCCACTTTGTCAAACTTAGGAGCGTAACTGCCGAGATGTTCCGCATAACGCACAAGGTCGAAATGAGGAGACACCATCTCACGAATATAATCAGCAACGTCTTCTATATATTTAGTGGCAAGATAGCGAGCCTCATCCGTTTTGCCAGCGAGGCCGAAAGCCATTTCAGTGTCGATCAGATTCTCAAAACGTGGACCTTCAGGCAGCAAAGTGTGATTGGCGATTCTTCCGGCAATCGTATGGTCCTTTCCACGTAGGAAACGCATCACCGTCTCCACGCAATTGATATAATCCTCACGACCGTCGAAAATAAACTGCATCGCCTCATTCTTAGGCTTTTTCTCGCTGTGACGGAATATTTCCGTCAACCCATTTCTGCTGTAGATGCGGTCGACGAGTTCGATACCAAGATCCATCTGTTCCACCTGATGTCCGAGAGTTTTCAAGAAACCCTTCAGCACCATAGTCGCAGGATACGGCGTATTGAGCTGAGTCAGTGGCGGTGTGATGAGGAGAATTTTCATTGCTGCGTTTTATTATTAAAAAAAGAGACGCGAAAAAACATTCGCGTCCCCTTGTATATCATAACGATATTTCAAAACCTAAATCTTGACACGCACATCCGTGCGTCTCTACGAGTATTAAACAAGGTAATTTTCGCTGATTGACTCATTGTCTAGCACACGGCGGATAGTGTCGGCAAACAAAGGAGCAACGCTCAACGCCTTAGCCTTCTTGCAGGACTTGTTGAATGGAATAGAGTTAGTGAAGATCAACTCCTCCAAGCTTGATTCCATAACGCGAGTAGACGCAGGATCACTCATCACTGGGTGAGTAACGATAGCGCGCACACTCTTAGCACCGCCGTTAGCCATAAGGTCAGCAGCCTTTGTAAGAGTACCGGCAGTATCTACCATATCGTCGAGGATGATCACGTTTCTATCCTTAACATCACCGATGATAGTCATCTCGCTGACAACGTTAGCCTTCTCACGGCTCTTGTGGCAAAGCACCATTGGCACACCAAGATACTTAGCGTAAGAGTTGGCTCTCTTACTACCACCAACATCTGGAGACGCGATTGTCAAGTTTTCAATCTTCATGCTCTGGATGTAAGGCAAGAAGATAGAAGATGCGTATAGATGGTCAACTGGGATATTGAAGAAACCTTGGATCTGATCTGCGTGAAGGTCCATAGTGATAAGGCGATCAATACCAGCTGTAGCAAGCATATCAGCAACAAGCTTTGCACCGATAGCAACTCTTGGCTTATCTTTTCTGTCCTGACGTGCCCAACCGAAGTAAGGGATTACAGCAACAATCTTATAAGCAGAAGCACGCTTAGCAGCGTCTACCATAAGAAGAAGCTCCATCAAATTGTCGGCATTTGGGAATGTAGACTGAACGATAAACACATAGTTACCACGAATACTCTCTTCGTAGCTTACTCCAAATTCACCGTCAGCGAAGTGCTGCACATTGCACTTACCAAGCGGACAACCCAACTGCGCGCAAATCTCCTCTGCCAAATATTTGCTATTAGTACCAGAGAAAACTTTAAAAGGTCTGTTCTCCATTGTTGTTTTTTAGTTTGTTTTTGTTGTTGCCACAAAATTACTGCTTTTTTAGATTGGATGTTCTTTTTTCCATCACTTTTTGCGAAAAATTGTGTTTTTCAGCATAAGAATTTATCAACAAGGGAAACGGGAGGATTGTGGATAAAATATAAAAAGGGATTTTCAAACATAATCACAGAATAGGAAAAGACTAATCATGATAAAGCTACGACAAAAGTATCATCTGATAACAAACAAGCCATTTTAGAGGAGATCTCCAAAACGGCTTGTTTTATAATACAATAGAACAAATCTATATCTAACCTTTACTTATTAACTACGCCTCGAACATTTCGTCCCATTTCTTGGGCAGCGTTGCTAACTTGAACCATACGGGAAGAGTTTGAAATTCTTGCATGGTACGATGCCGCATCATATGCAGAAGTACCATCATATCCGTAAGTACTTGTCCAATAAGTTGCTGCTGTTCCTTCTGCCTCAACAGTTGCTTTAGCATATCCGCAGAAAGGTAAGAAAATAACATTTTTATTCTTTTTGCTTATTCCCACCAAACCTGCGACACCAGAACCACCAAAGTCGGACGCTATTTTCCACTCACATTCTCTCGCCAACTCCAAAAACTCCTCACGCGTTGGCAAACGCCAATTGTCTCCCCAATTGACAGTAACTGCATCATCTGATGCCACCAATACCGTATCACCTGATGTTTTTGAATATCTTTCTTTAGCTTTATAATTGCTCATAACATATTTTTCCTTGACCTCAGTCTCTCCCCATGCATAAAAATCTCCATACTCTGTTGGGACTTTCGCACCAACATTATATGTTGCCCATAAAGTCCCGCTTTCAAGACCCATATCAACATAATCATAACCAGCAACCTTTCCACTGACCGTCACACTATCAGGAATGTATTCTGGCACATATTGTGCATAGATATCCAAATTGGAATGTACTTCAGTAAATGAAGAGTCGCTCCAGCCAACAAAATCATAACCAGCCAGCGATGGTGCGTTAATATTACCTGCAGATTTTCCCTCTTCTACACTCTTGCATAGAATGAGAGAACTGTCTGCTCTATAAAAACTTACTTTGTAGAGCTTCTTTTCAACAAGAGGTCCAGATACCGCACGGACAACCATACCATAGTAGCGGCTGTTTGCAGCTTCACTTTTAACTGCATCAGTTTCAAATTCCAATGTATATGCTGCATCGCTATATGATTCATAAACAGTAGACGACCAATAATAACCTGAAATGTCGCTCTTCATTCTGTCATAACAATAACCTGTAGTAGGGAAAAAAATTGTGTTGCCATTTATCTTACTAGTACCCACATTTCCACTAATACCTGAACCATTAAAATCGTCAGTCCATTTCCAATCACAAGATTCAGCCAATTCTACCTGCTCTTCATGAGTTGGCATTCTCCATTCTTTTCCCCAAGTTACAGTCACGACATCATCCTCCGCATCCAGAATTCTGTTGCCGTCGACCACTCCAAAATTACTATGGATACAATATTTTTTCACCTTATGATAATCTTCTTCATCAATCCACTTGTACGTATCCCAATAGTAATTATCTTTGGTTTCAACTTCTCCCCATGCATAATAATTACCTTTCTCTATAGGCTTTGTCGCTCCTACATTGTAAGTGGCCCATTTAGCACCACTTTTCAATCCGAGGTCGACGTATGCATAGTTGTCTAGATAACCACTCACCGATACTCCATCTACAACAGTATCATTCGGAGCTTCAAAAAAATCAACCGTTTCTACATTATTCACTTCATAAAGTACGGTCTTACCGTCTGTGGTATTCACTCGCATATATGTCACCGATTCAGCCACAAACACCAGCGACACTGCGGAAACAAAAGAAAATATGATTTTTTTCATTTTATTATTGATTAAAACAAAACTGTTAGAATATATCATTTGCAAAAATACAATTTATTTCCCGACAAAACAAAATCACAATACATTTTATCAAAGGCAAATAAACAAACAAGCAACAAAAGTCTTTTCTGTGCAACAACTCATGCATAACATCCTTTTCATTACCTAATTTTTAATTTTGATATGCAAATCTTACACTTTTTCCTCCATATAACACTCATTCAACAGACAGACATCCAAAATCGCCAAATTTCACTACCTTTGCACTACAAACTAACGCAGACAAACATGAGAAGAGTATTTTTACAACTAATATGCTTGGCAGTTGCGGTCAGTGCCGTGGCTCAAAGCAAAATATATGTCCACCAAACGGATGGCACAACTGTGGCTTTCGATATCAGCAGGATAACTGAAATCAATTTCAGCGCTCCAGAAACGAGAATTTTTATAGTCAACGGGATCTCGTTCAAAATGAAAAAGGTCGACGCAGGGACATTCACTATGGGCATGATAGACGGAGACGAATATGGTGAGAGCTTCAATGAAATACAACATGAAGTGACTCTGACCAAAGATTTCTATCTCGCGGAGACGGAATGCACCCAGGAATTGTGGACAGCTGTCATGGGGACAAACCCAAGCCGATTCAAAGACAAGATGAAACCGGTGGACAACATAGAATGGGAAGACGCAAAGGCCTTCTTAGATAGACTGAATGAAATCACTGGCGAACAATTCCGTCTGCCTACAGAAGCAGAATGGGAATTTGCAGCCAAGGGTGGCAATAAATCTAATGGCTACCTCTATGCAGGAAGCGATAGCTTGGACGACGTAGCATGGAATGCAAAAAATGCTGTATTTGACACAAAAGATCCGACATATGGCACTCATTCCGTCGGAATGAAACAGCCAAACGAACTTGGATTTTATGACATGAGCGGGAACGTATGGGAATGGTGTGAAGACATGTTCAGCAAATATACCGATTCTCCACAAACCGACCCTCTTGTGTCCGACGGATTCCCTCACATCTTCAAAGGAGGAGGATGGGATTTTATGCCATATTACTGTCGATCTTCTCACCACTCCCTGCCAGGAAACAGATATTACGATGTAGGATTACGTTTTTGTTTGACAATTGAAAAATGATGGGACAATGAATAATTTTTTCGATACGACGATTTACGGCAACACATTGCATCAATGGTGTGTCGCCCTTTTATATCTAATCGGTGCTTTTACCATTGCCAAAACGACATTCTGGTTCATCAGAAAATTCGTGAAAAGATTGGCAAGCAAGACTAAGACTCGCCTCGACGATATCCTTGTCAATATGTTTGAGGAGCCTTTCGTGTTTGCCATTGTCCTGTTTGGCAGCTACCTCGCAATCAATCATCTGACTTTGCCTGATGTCATCACCGCATGGGCTTCCAAAATTTACACGTTCCTTGTCATCATCAACGTCACTTGGTTTATCGCACGTACTGTCACTTCCCTTATGGACAACTATCTGCGTCCGAAGATGCAGCAGTCGAATTCGATGGACAAACAGGTATACCCAATCCTGTACAAAATGATGGCTTCTATCATTTGGGGTATTGGCGTCGTCATGGCTCTCAACAATGCCGGATACGACATCACGGCTATGATTGCCGGACTTGGAATCGGTGGTTTGGCTCTTGCCATGGCAGCCCAGGATTCCGTCTCCAATTTCTTCGGCGGCTTCACTATCTTCACAGACCATCCATTTAAAGTCGGCGACAGAATCACTATCAACGGATATTCCGGCACCGTCTACGAAATCGGAATGCGTTCGTTCCGCCTGAAAACTCTTGAAGGCACTGAAATCGTGATTCCAAACTCTCAGGTGACAAACAGCATTATCGAAAACATTTCAAGAGCTCCAGCTAAAAAGATAGTCCTTGAATTGGGATTGACTTACGACACTCCTCCTGCAAAAATGCAAGAGGCTCAAAAAATATTGAAAGAAATCGCAAAAGATAATGTCGACGTGAATGACGATTACGCGACGTACTTCCTTACATTCGGTGACTTTTCTCTCGGCATCCGTTTCATCTACTACATCAAAAAAGGAGCCGACAAACTGCAGGTGCAGAACGACATGAATATGGAAATCCTCCGCAGATTCAATGAAGCTGGTCTGGATTTCGCATTCCCGTCGCAGACGATCTATATAGGGAATTCATAATTCATAATTCATAATTCATAATGCATAATTCATAATGCATAATTCGTAATGCATAAAATCTACCTATATGTAACGTCTGACGGTGTAATGGGTTTATTATAAATCACAAATGTGGAGACACCGTAATACGACGTCTCTACGTGGTGCAATTCCATATTTCATTGGACAAATTCCTCAGATGTATTTCCCGACAATTATGAATTATGAATTGTGAATTATGAATTAGATTTCGTCTTTTCTCGCAAACAGATTTGCCAAAATCGTGCCTGATATTGAATGCCATACACATGAAATGGCACATGGCACGATGCTCAACGGATTTGTTGCCATGAAGAATGTCGACGACAAAACAGTGGCAAGTCCGGCATTCTGCATTCCAATCTCGATAGAGACGGTGCGTTTCTTGGCAGTGGAGAATTTGAAAAACGTTCCTACCAAATAGCCGAGTATGTATCCTAATGTGTTGTGGCAAAACACTACCGAACATGTCAGCAACAACAGTTCAAATCCTCCGTTGATAATATGTGGGTGTACAGCGGAAATCACTCCTCCCACAATACAAGCCAATCCCAACACTGAAAACAACGGCATCGTCTTCTTGGTCTCCTCAAATTTCTCATTTCCACCGTAGAAATGGTTGACTGCAAAACCAATCGCAACAGGAAGGATAGTGACGTACAGAATATTAAGGAACATGCTTGGAGCATCCACGTCTACCCTCTCTCCTGCCAATGCAAGCACCAAGAATGGAGTGGCGACGGGAGCCAACAACGTAGAAACCGTAGTCATACCGACTGAGAACGCGACGTCGCCCTTGCAGAGATAACTCATGATATTTGACGAGACGCCACCCGGACAACATCCCACAAGTATGATTCCGATGGCAAGCTGATTATCCAATCCGAACAGTTTGCAAAGCGAGTAGGCTATCAACGGCATGATTGTGAATTGCGCGCACGTTCCTATCAGGATGTCAAGCGGACGTGACAGAAGAATCTTGAAATCGTTGAGCGACAATGTCAACCCCATCGTCAACATGATGAATCCAAGAATCAAAGTTTGCGTGAGCCCTTTGACCCACGAGAACAACTCGGGAATGAGAATTGTGATGACGGCAATTGCGATGATGAATGCCGACGTGTGTTTCGTCATAAAGTTGACGAACGAATTGAATACTTTGTTTTCCATTATCTTATTTTTTTCTCAACACATTGATAAGCCACTATGCTGAACAACGCTATAAAAATCAGACAGACCACCGTCATCATCGGTGCACTAAGCTCTCCTCCCCACAATCTCAAAGCGAAGTTGAATCCGACCGCATGAAGGAGGTAGACGGAATAACTATAGTTGCCGACCACGGTGATTGGCCGCCAAGCCACACACATTCGGTTGAAGCCTATAAACAAGATTGTGCCGACACTATATGTAAGGAAGTAGCGGTACCACGTCTCCTGATGCTCCGTCGCAAAATTATAGGCGAGCAGAGTGATCGGAAGCAGTGCGATTATAAATGTCACGTAGAGATACCACTGCGTCTTTCTTGAAAAAATTCCGTCGTCGCACATTCTTGTGTAATAGCCAAGCAGCGACGTGATTGTCAGCAACGGAAGCGCGACAGGCAGTTTCACATGGGCATATCCACGTGCGGCAGCCATCAGGATTGTGGAGACTACTACAGCGATGAACAAGCCAATCACTGTTTTCTCATTATCCAATCGTTTTCTGAAGACGGTGAACATAGTGCAAATCAGCAGTTCGATCGGCAATGTCCAGTAGCAGCCAAGGATATCCTGTTGACGGAAAAACATCTGCAACATGGTGAAGTTTGCGGCAATCGCTTTCCACGAGAATGTGTCTTTCAGTATATGGATTCCCTCTGATGAGAATACAGTGCCAAGGAACGCTATAGCGCAAATGATTGAGAACCAATATGTGGGATACAGACGTTTGAAACGTCCCCACCAAAAGTCTTTGGGAGACTTTCTCTTAACACTCACAACAAAATATCCGCAAAGGAAGAAAAAAATGCTCACACCGATTTTACCAGCGTCGAGGAAATCCACCGTCATGAAACTGCAAAAGGAGTTTTCCACCCCGTACACCTCCTGAATAGCAAGCCACAGATGGCAGAACACCACCAAAAGTGCTCCGACACCTCTCAACGACTGTGCCCACTCCAATTTTTTCTTTTCTGCCGCCATTGTTTTTAATTATTATGCAAAATTAGAAATTATAAATGCCAAATGCTAAGAAGCTGCTTAAATTTAATTAAAAATTTTGGCTGTGTCCTATTTAATTAAATAAGCCATTGTATTTGAGGATTGCAAAGGGCGGAACGCCCTTGTCCTCCCCACCAGTGCGAGCCGAAGGCGAGCACATATAAATAGAATAAGCTCATAGACTCGGAGGAAGTCTTCTATTTATAAAATCAATAATTATATGAAATAATTTCATTTTTTTTGACCGCTCGTCCTTACGGACTCGCGGAAAGAAGAAATTAGGGTGTTCCGCCCTTAACAATCCTCGTAAAAATCAGTCACAAACTAGAACAGAGCCTAAAAAAATTAGCTATATAATATGAACATTGCAAAGGGTGGAATGAACCATACGACAAAAAATCAGTCCGAATAAGTCAAAATCATAAATTTTCAAAAAAAACTTTTTTTATTATTCCATTCTTTTGTTTTATTTTTGCAAGGTATTTTAATGCTAGACATCTCTTTTTCTATTGATTTTTGAGTTCTGTCGAAGGAAAAGATAATTTATTTAGAGAACTCTTTAACAAAAAAAGTACAAAAATGAAAAGAAAAAATCATTTAGTCCAGATGCTTATCGCAGCATCAATGAGTGTTATGCTATGCAGTTGTCCAGGAATTCAAAACGACCAAGGACCGCTTACCGTCGCCAAGATGAATCGTGATTATTCTGAGTATGCATATTACATGAAATGCGACCCAAAGCACACTTTATCTAAAGTATGTGATTGGTCAATTGAGTACGTTTCTGATTCTTTTTATATAGTCGGTTGGTCAAGCTCAGCTTGTGAAGAAATCGTATTCACCTCAAGATTAGGTAAAGAGGTAGAATCAGGAAAAACATTTTTACAATCTACAGATTCCATCATTGACGATGACCCTTTCAAAGAAATCTACGAATACGACGATGATGGCAAGCAGGACAAGAAAAAGCTGAAAAATATCATCAGAAACAAGGAATTCGATAGATTGACAAGAATAAAATAAAATTAGCCAACACAAAATACAATCATAAAAATTTTCAAAAAAAACTTTATTATTCCATTCTTTTGTTTTATTTTTGCAAGGTATTTTAATGCTAGACATCTCTTTTTCTATTGATTTTTGAGTTCTGTCGAAGGGAAAGATAATTTATTTAGAGAACTCTTTAACAAAAAAAGTACAAAAATGAAAAGAAAAAATCATTTAGTCCAGATGCTTATCGCTGCATCAATGAGTGTTATGCTATGTGGTTGTCCGGGAATTCAGGATGACCTTGGTCCTGTGGGCTATATCGTCAAAATGGACACAGACTATTCTCACAATGTAATAGCAGAAAGGCTATCGGAACATTCTTATATGGTCAAATGCGGAAATGGACATACTATACCATTGTCCAACAATTATTATCTCATAACTGAAAACTATGCTTCTTCAGTTTATACAATCTGGGATGTGAATGAATGTAATGATTCCATTAGAAATTTGTGTGAAATTGATGAATATGTGCTTAATGACGATCCTTATTCAGAAGTTTATACGTTGAATGAGGAGGAGTCTATAAAAGATCTTATTAAAAGAACCGATTCCAAAAATTTCAAAGGATTAACAAAAGAAAAGTAAATTTATGTTCAAAAAGAAATTGATTGTGCTATTTCTGTTTTTAGAAATGGCATGTGTTGCTATTGCTTATACTCCAGGCAATGTGTTGTTAAAAAAACAAATGAATGGATATATGAATGACATAAAATGGGGTCAATCGAAGAACAACGAAACTCCTGACTTCAATGATTTGTTTGTGGGTTGTTCCCCATCTTATAATGCACACTGTCCATCAAGTATAGGAGACGTTGATCAATGTCAAAAGACATTAGCTGGATGTGGAGCAATTGCCATCGGACAGATAATGGCAATGTGGCAATTTCCTGCAAAATCAAAATATCGTACATATAAATGGAATAACATTCCTCCAGTGCTAAGAGATGGCGATCCAGAAGATTGTCCTCTCCTGATTAAAGATATCGGTCAAGCATGCAACATGCATTATCAAACATTTGCAGGTTTTGGCATTACGGGATCGTGGTGTACTTCTCGTAATATTGTAGATGCATTAGAAACATTTTCTTATCATGTGAGTTCTTGCGACAAAGAAGAATGGCTGAAATACAACACTCTCGACAATTGGTATGAACTGATCAGAAATGAAATCGATTGCGGACGTCCTGTCATAATGTTTGGCAAAAAAGGATCGATAACAGATTCTCATTATTTTGTAATTGATGGATATTCTCAGTACGATCCTAACAAATTTCACATTAATTGGGGATGGAAAGGAAATAAAAATGATTTCTTTTATTTGAACGATTGTGATTATATCAATGATCAGAAAATTTTCTACGGTATATATCCTAAAGTGGGGAATGCTCCAAAGATTTCATACTCCTTAGAAAGAAAATTCATTATTGCAGATTGTCCCGCTTCTTATTTTGGAACTGTACAATATAAAGTGGAAAATGCAGATTCTTGGGAATGTGATGTTTATAACAGTTCTGGCAAACCATTGTGGAAAGGTGGAGGTGCTGTCAAAGACGGAATAGCAAATGTTTGGGATGGCAAAGCTCCCCGTGTATTACCGCAAGACGACTATTGGTTGACCATCTCATTTAAGAACAGTAACGGTGCCTACGAATCTTTTACGACACACATTTCCTATGTCAGAGACCATAGAGTTGAACGTATAGAAGCCGAACTGCTGAACAGCGATTATTCTCCAAACTGTCAGGATGGCATCAACGACGCAATTGAAATCAAGACTGACAACGCAAGACGTTATTCCGCTTCCATTTATAATGCAGGCAACAACATCGCGACATGGTCAGGAAGTGGCATCGTCGACACGAAGAACCGTATCATCAAATTAAAGCCATATTTGGGAGATGATGGATCCGGACTTTATACATTGAAACTAGATTTAGAAGGAGGATGCAACTGCAGCTCTTCTACAACTGCTTATTTCACTATTTTTTACGACAATTCAAAATGTGGTGAACTAAGTGAATCACCCAATATATTATCGAGTGAAAATATCATTAAAACAACGAATTTTTCTGACTTGTTAGAAATTAGCAGTATAGAGCCACTGACAAAGATTTCAGTCTTTTCAATTTCTGGAATGTGCATTGTTCAAGAAAATTGCTCTGGTTACATTCATAATATTGACATAAGCAAAATTCAAAAAAATCTTCTGATTGTTGTTGTGCAAACTGAAAATGGAGTGTATTCAAAAAAGATTTTGATTGAATAAAAATATATCGACATAAAGGATGCGATTCATTTCTTATGTCCACAAAAAAAGGGCGATGATTTCTCATCGTCCTTTCACAATCTTAATTATTGATTCTTAATTTGCAAGACGGAATGTCACAGGCAACTGGAATTTTGTACGTACCTTTTGGCCCTGCATCTCTCCTGGAGTCCATGCTGGCATAGAAGAAACCACACGTATAGCCTCAGCGTCTAGTTTTTCATTTACGCTACTTAATACAGTCACATCCTGGATAGAGCCATCTTTATTAACGACAAAACCAACCACAACTCGTCCCTGAATTCCCATTTCCTGACAAATTGCTGGATATTTGATGTTTTTCATCAAATACTCCATCATAGCTTTCTGTCCACCTGGGAACAATGGAGCCTTTTCTGCAAACGAAACAATCGGATCCTCGTCCACAACTTCTGGCTCAGTAACTACAGGTTCATAAGTGACATTGTCATCTGTCGGTACTACAACATCCACAGGATCAACTGTCACATCGTTATCCACTGGTTTAATGATCGGAGGTATCACACGAGGTGGAGCTGACACTGCTGGCGGTGGAAGATTCGGTTTCTGGATAGTCACTGGAACCAATATTTCCGAGCCAAAGTAATCATCATGCGGCACAGGGGCTGGCTTCTTCACATCTACAGAAGACCACTCGAAGATAATGAAGAGGAATCCCAAAGCGACAACAAGACCCATCAAAAGAAAGTCGTGCGACTTATTCTCCAAGCTTGCGCTTTCAATTTTCTTGATTTCCATAAGCATTAAATTTAACAGGTTAATACTAAATTATCATATCTAACTCTCCGTCTAAGATAATTAAATATTTGCATTACTATTGTTTCTTCTCATTTTTTCGCTCATTTTTAACATTTTTTCACTTGGTTTCATTAAAAACATTGAAAAATAGCCAATTGCTCGCATTATCTACCAATATAAAACGTCTGACGGCGTAATTGGGGGAATCATACGTTTTTTCTGAAGAGACGCCGTGATACTATTTGAGACGCCGTAATACCTTTTAGAGACGCCGTAATACGACGTCTCTACTGCAATAAAAAAAGGTGTATCAATAAATTTGATACACCTTCTAAATATCTTAGCTATTTATAATTAGCTTGCAAGACGGAAGAATACTGGAAGCTGGAACTTCGAACGTACCTTTCTTCCCTGCTGCTCACCTGGAGACCATGCTGGCATAGACTTAACCACACGTACAGCCTCAGCGTCAAGTTTCTCGTGTACACCACGAATAACCTCCACATTCTGGATTGTACCGTCCTTGTTTACAACGAATGAAACGATAACACGGCCCTGGATACCTGCCTCCTGACAAGCTGCTGGATACTTGATGTTCTTCATCAAATACTCCATCATAGCCTTCTGTCCGCCTGGGAATGCAGGAGCTTTCTCCACACGCATGAAGATTTCCTCCTCTTCTACCTCTTCTGGACCATTGTCTATAGGAGCAGCCTCAACAGCCTCACCTGTTTCCTCTGAAGATTTAATCTCAATGTCCTTAGTCTCAACAGTGTTTTCTACCACCTTGATCTCTGGTGCGACTACTGGTGGTGGAGCTACAGCTGCAGGTGGTGGCGGTGGAACGTCTTTCTGGACAGTCACCTCCATCATCTCCTCCTCTTCAAAGATGGCCTGAGCATCGCTTGTTTCAATCTTCTTCACATCTGTTGTTGTCCACTCAAAGAAGATGAAAAGGAAGCCCAAAGCAACAACGAGTCCCATCAAAAGAAAGTCTGACGACTTATTCTCTAGGCTCGCGCTAGCGGATTTTTTTACTTCCATATTCTATTTATAAATTTCGTTAATATTCTGCCTTTTATACAAAGTCACTAGCAAAAATAGTGAATTATTTGCTTTATCGCTCATTTTACTCAAAGTTTTTTTAACAATAAGCCACAAAAGACAAAGAATTCTTTTCTGCTTGTACTTAAATTATAAATTTGACTATAGGCTCAAGGATTATAATGGCGTAACACACTTAACAATCCTCGACTCGATAGCCGAATATTTAATTTGACCAGCAGTTATTCCACGTTATTGTTCATCTTTGAATAACGTAGCATCTGCTCCGCATAGCCTTCTTTGTAGTCCACCTTCACGTCGACTACCTTTCCATCTTTCTCAACCAACTGATAAGTAGGGTTGATGAAGCCTTTATATGGAGAGATATTAAGTTTCGCATATCTCTCCTTCACCTCTTTATGAAGTTCAGGATCAATATTTACACCATAATTCTCCACCAGTTTTCTTGCGGCCTCAAAATCTCCTTCCGACTTGATTCTCTGGATTTCTGCAAGCAAGTCGCCGAAAAGGGTTCTCAGTTTTTTGTAATCGTTGATTCTGACGTAGGTCTTCCCATCTCTTTTCTCCAATTCCACAACCTTGTCTGCGGCTCCTTTCTCATACACCCAGTGGGCAATCAACGCGCGATTACGCATGTGAGCCTCCTCTATCTGGTCGCCAAGGTTGATACGGACTAGCTGAGTCATCAGACCGTTCATCAGATATGTGTAGTACTCTGCTTTATAAGCGTCCTCTGTTGGCAACAATCCCAACTCCACCATCTTCGGATCAGCTGAGTAATAAAGTCCGAACAAATCTGCTCTTGCCTCCTCTACCGTCGCTCCATACGCTTTCAATGCGTCTTGGCTCACACCAGGCAACAACTGTCCGCTTCCATGTCCTAAACACTCGTGCAGATCGGTGTGGATATTGTCGGTGATGTAACCGTATTTTTCAATCATCTCTCTGTCGGCATCACAGTCTACAAACTCTTCCTTGAAGCCGTTTCCTTTCGCAGCCTGATCATAAGCGTATGTGATGTTTTCGATTGTCACCGACTTAGATCCGTAAGTTTCACGAATCCAATTGGCATTAGGGAGATTGATGCCGATAGGTGTAGCTGGATAGCAATCGCCAGCCAAAATCGCAGTTGTGATCACCTTTGCTGTCACTCCCTTGCACTCCTTCTTCTTGAATCTCGCGTCGACGGGAGAATTATCCTCAAACCATTGCGCGTTATCGCTCAGCACTTCAGTACGTTTAGTCGCTTCCAAATTTTTGAAATTGACTATAGATTCCCAGCTTGCCTTCAAGCCAAGCGGATCTCCGTATGTCTCGATAAATCCGTTTACGAAATCGACCCTTGAGGTTGAGTCGGCAACCCAAGCGATACTGTATTCATCAAACTTCTTCAAATCTCCAGTATTGTAGAACTCGATCAAAAGCTCGATCACCTTTTTCTGCCTATCATTTTCGGCATACGGAAGGGCATCTTTCAAATGACCAACAATCTTGTCGATTGCCTTGCCATACATTCCGCCCGACTTCCACACCTTCTCCACCAGTTTGCCTGCCTCATCCTTTGTCAACAATGAATTCAAGCCGTAAGAGATTGGTGATTTGTCTGTAGTGTCACGCATGGCATCGTAGAATTTCTCCACCTCTGACTGAGTCACACCATCATAATAATGGTTGGCAGACGTGGCTATCAAATCCTGACCATCGGCCTGATTGACACGTTTCGCATACAAAGCGGGATCAAACATCACGTCGACAAGCAAAGCCTTCTTTTCCGCAAGACTCTTGCCAGCCACATTAGCAAGCAATCCCGTCAACTTATCTTCTCCGATTTTCTCAAGACATCCGTTGAAGAAATCTTTTGAGAAATCCGGAAGGAATTTATCGCAAGAATAATGATGATGTATTCCGTTCGAAAACCACACACGTTTCAAATATTTCTCCAATGCATCAAACTCCGACGAGTTTTCTGCACCAATTTTCTCAGTGTAAATGGTCTCCAATATGCGACGGATAGGCAGATTGAATTTACAATTCTGATCAAAAAGAATATCACGGCCCTCTTCCGCTGCGAGAGAAAGATGATAGATCAGCAGTTTTTGATTCAAAGATAGAGATTCAAACTCTGGCACTTGATAACGCAAAATCTGAAGATCGTAGAATTTCTCCACGTCATATTTGAAATTCATTTCCATATCCGATAATTTGTTTTCCTCTTTATTTCCGCACGCTGTCAACATAGCGGATGCGATTAAACTAAAAAATATTTTTTTCATTACTCTTTATTTCTTACATCAACATTATCGTTGAAATACCATTTGCCTTCATGAAGATTATAAGTGTCGTAGGTGAAATCCGGTCCATAGTAAGATGGAATATCGGTGTACATCATACTTTCTGGCACGAGATGATCGAACACAATCATTTTTGCCGCATCATCATAATTCAGCACAATCTTTCCCTCAGCATTATATTCGAAGACATGGCGGCTCCACGTCTGTCTGCCCTTTTTTTTCAGCACCTGCTTTCCAAACGACGGTCTGCCAGACGCGTCCACACGAAGGACTTCTATCAGTTTATAGTGGGTGATCGACGAGAGTCCTGCCCAACCGAGCAGAATATAATAGTTGTCACGACGGTACTTCACATGGGCGATTTTATAGTAGAGAGCTCCATACCAGTTATGACGCTGGATTCGTTCGGTTGGCTGAGGCAAGAAGGGAGCTTTTTTTATGGTAAGAGCCTCAACGCGCGACCCTTTTCTCTGTTTTGTCTGAACAATCGAACTATAGTAATAACTCTTGTCGGAAAGTTGGAATGCCCATGAATATATACACACCTTATTGTCGTCAGAAAGCACACGTCCCATCTCAGGATGGTTGAAAGACGGCGCGAAAGACTTTGTTTTTTTCAAGCTGTCAACCAATATTTTCTCCGCCTTTTTTGTCAGCGTCAGTTTCTGTGCATCAGCCAACGAATCTCCTTTCAGCTGGATAAAAATATCATGCAGACTTTCCTGCCCCACGGCTGTGTGACAAAGAAACGTCAGAAATATTATAGTTAGCGATTTGCAAATCAAGTTCTTCATTTTACGGATTTCTTAGATTAGTTCAACAATGTGCTCCATCATTCTCGTAAATGGACTCACACCACACATCTCCACAATGTCAAGTATCAACACAAAAGGCGGACCGTGAAGCCCACCTTTTATCCTTTTTTATATTTCACAGTGCATTACTACTGCAAAAAACTATCGTTTGATAACAAGGTGACGAACAGAAGTTTCACCTGCACACTCAACAATCACCTGATAATCACCAGGAGCCAAATCCTTGACATTGATGTTGATCTTTCCTGTCTGTGTCGACTGCTGAACCTCCTCAGCCACAACCTTACCAGAGCGAGCGACGATTGAGATGTTAGCTCTCGAACCTGTCTTATCGTCAATATTCACATCAAAGTTGAACATTGTTGGGTTTGGCGACAAAGACACATTGTCTCTCCAATGCACGCTACCAGTAGCATAACTGAAGACGAAAGGAATACCATAGTCCACATTCCAATTACCACTCTGATCCTGAGTACGGATATACAATGTGTGATTACCCTCTCTCATTGTTCCAGTGTTTATCTGGAAAGCCACATTAGAACCGAAGTAAGAAGCAGGCTTACCGTTTCCTTCACCTGGATCCTTGTCGATATAAAACTCCGCACGTTTCACCTGACCTACAACAGGAAGGTAAACATAAGGAGTGCTGAACGGAGAAGTCCATGTATTTGAACTAGACAACGCTCTAGAAAACAGTTCATGGAAACCAGGTTTCAACTTAGAAAGATCTTCCTCGTTGATAGTGATTGCAGCAGTAGCGTCTACTGATGTCTCTACAAACTTACCCTTTCCCTCTCCTGGATCTACATCGAAGAAATACTCTGAACCTACGATCTCAGAACTTTTCTCAAACATAGTGACAGGTATAGCCACACAATGAGACCAACCGTCATAGTTCTTTCCTCTTACATATAGAGTATGGAAACCATTGTTCAAGTTTCTTACCTTTGCCTTGAATTTGATTGTTCCGTTAGTTGTGACACCAGCCTTGTAGCCCTTGCCAAAACCAGGATCCTCGTCAAAGAAATACTCTGTAGTGATAACCTCTGCAAAAGCGCTTGACATTGCAATCGCAACGGCATATATAGATGCGAAAATCTTCTTCATGATTATTTCTCCATTTTATATTTGATTGTAACCTCAAGACCCACACTCTGGTTTGCCTCGTTTGCTGCAACATAACTTTCAATCACAGGAGTATCCTGCAAACCACTTGTAACGTAAGGCATCGCACCTCCGTAAGCACCGAGCTGATCACCATCAGATGCCATATCGTAAAGCTTGCTTGTCTCCTTGATCTTATAATTGCAGTCTAATGAGAAATCTGGATTTGTCATCTCCGGACGGAAATCTCCGTTGAAATTGTTCAAGAACGAACAAGTGTTGGTTCTCGACTTCTTAAGGTCGTAATTCATCACATTCTCAATCAATGTGCAGAATCTTAGGTTGTAGACACCACCGAATCTGTTGAACTTGCCAAACGTGTTGCGCTCGATACGAGCTCTTTCCATACTGCTCACAACACCGCAAATGATATTGTTTGAGATATTGACATTCTGTGGGAAGCCATTTCCCTGCACATTACCAACGATGAAGTTCTGACGGATGATACATCCGTTCACCGTGTCTGCCACCTCAATCGCTGTCTGTGAACCTGCCAAAATCTGACATTTTGCAATTGTGCACTCGTTTCCAAAAATCTCAACATTGTTCAACAACAATCCTGAAAGTGTCACATTATTGCTATAAATACGTAGCGGACTTGCTATGAAGCTCTCTCCCGTAGTGTAGTTCACAACCTTATTTTCCTTATATAAATATCCGGGACCTATGATTGTTATTGGCTTTGTGATTCTGATTGGATCAAAACCATATGCATCACCAGGACCATACTCCGTACCTGACGCTTCCAGATAAATTGTGTCTCCAGCGGCACAATCCATTAAAGCATTTTCCAGTGAGCTGTATTCCGCATTCACCTCAGGAGCATTACATACTCGCTTGACTCTTGCATGCGACACCATCGTTAGCAAGAAGGACCCAACTATTAATAATACTAATTTCTTCATTACTATATCTCGTTTTGCCAATATACGTGCAAATATGCATAAAAATTGTCACATTTCTATATCTTTTCTAAAGAAATATATTAACAATTCTATGTTTTTTACTTATTTTATTCGTAATAATAGCTGAAAATCACCACAAACGCAATCATTAAAGCAACAATCGCATAAATCATACCTGTGCAAATCATGTAATCCAGCCGTATTTTGCTCTTTTTGAGTTGGAAACACAACCCTATAGCGACCGGTGCTATCGTAAACAGAAAATAATTGGTTGCCATAGACGAGAGGTATGCCGTCGACTCCAATGCAACCTTTCCACATCCAACCATCGCTAAAAGGATTACGATATAACAAACTGCCTTGGCGACCGTATGTCCGTATACAATAGGTAGTGAGTGGCACTCCATTTCTCTCTCCCCTTTTTCCTCTATCATCGCTCTGATGATGTCTATGACGATCACCCATGCTGCCAGCAAAACTCCAAATATCACCGCTTTCGACAGCACATTATTCAGGAAGGCTGACAATGCCACCATCTTCTCCTGATCAATCTGCAACGACATTTCATGCATAAGCATAAACCAATTATTGTACATGCATACAATCATTGGAATCATAGCCACTGCGACCGCAAGCAACAGGCTTCCCCAACATGTTCGTTTGTAACTTGACGAGTAAAACCACAGCAGTCCGATCACCGCCACAAAAATGAAGAAATAATCGAAACACGACGCAATATAACTTAACACTCCTGCACAGACTACAGCAATCGACGTCGCTCCTATATAAAGATTGAAAATGGTATCACGAGAGACAAACAGATCGACAACTCGTGTGATTGGACGGTTGATCCTATCTATCTTGACATCAAAATAATCATTTACCCAAAATCCTCCCAATGCGATAAATACCGTAGCGACGAGGCATAATGTCAACGGGAGTGTCCCCATCTGCACCTCTCCATCCGCATGCGTTATCATCGGCTCAACAATGCAATAATGAGTCGTAAGCTGTATTGCCACAACTAGGAGAAGAAGTGGCAAACGAGTCAATTTTATTATGTTTGTCAAAGTTTTCATGTCAGAACAAATCTTTCACAATATTATAAGCCATGTACGACAAATAGATTCCTACAAGGACCAAGCCTTCCCAACGCTCAACCTTCTTGCCAGTGATACAGAAAATGTATGCCAATATACATACACCAACGTTGATTCCACAATCAAGCAGAGTTGCGTTTATATTCGCGTCTCCAATAGAGATAGGAGAAATCAAGCCCGAAATTCCTAAAATGCATAGGATATTGAAAATGTTGGATCCGATCACGTTTCCCATCGCCATATCATTCTGTCCTTTCTTCGACGCAGTGTACGAAGTGACAAGTTCTGGCAATGATGTTCCGATCGCACATATTGTAAATCCTATCAGTTTTTCACTCATTCCAATTGCACCGCCAAGATATTTGGCAGACTCTACAACCAAGTCGCCACCTAACACAATAGCCGCACAGCCGCCAACGATATAGAGTGCACATTTCCACGCCACAAACTCCTGATTGTCTTCCTCCTGAGTATCAGCCAGTTCTGGATGTTTCTTGGTGTCGACAATCGTCCAAGTCATATATCCGACTAAGCAGCAAAACAATATCAGCGCTTCAAATCTGCTGATGTCTGAATCAGACATCAAGAATACTGACAAAAGTGTGATAGCGGCAATCGACACCGGATAATCACGACGCAACAGATTCTTTGTGACTGGTATAGGGTTGATTACAGCACATACTCCAAGTACGACCATAAGATTGAAAAAGTTGGAACCCAACACATTTCCGATCGCCAACGAGTTGGCCCCAGAAACAGAGGCTGTGACGCTCACCGCAAGCTCTGGAGCACTTGTGCCAAACGCACAAATCGTCAATCCGATAACGAAAGACGGGATATTAAACCGTTTAGCCAGTTTCGACGCGCCGTCTACAAAAAAATCTGCACCATAAATAAGTACAACAAATCCCACGATAAGTAGGACCAATTTCAAAATCACTGTCATCATATCACCAACCAAAAGCTAAATTATCACCAACCAAATGCTGTTTTATCATCCATCCATTTGCCCTGTGCCTTCATCACCTGCTCGATCACGTCACGTCCGCAACCTTCACCTGCTTTTTTGTCTGACACATAACAACTTATATCTTTTATCTCCGGAGATGCGTCTGCAGGACAACATGGAAACCCACACACTTTCATCACTTCATAATCGGGAATGTCGTCGCCCATATATACGACTTCATCTGCCGAAAGCTTGTTTTTTTCAAGAAAATCACGGAAATCATGGATTTTCACCGCAGATGCCATATATACGTCTTTTATTCCCAGCCCGACGAATCTCTTTCTCACCGCCTCAGTCTTGCCACCTGTGATAATTGCAAGAGTATAGCCCTTCTTTACGGCATACTGCATAGCATATCCATCCTTGATGTTCACCATACGCATAGGCTCCCCATTGGGATGGAGAGGAACGGTGTTGGCGGACAAAACTCCGTCGACATCAAAAACAAATGCCTTTATTTTGTTAAGATTTTCTTTGAAATTCATCTCTATATTTTTGTATGTTTTGGCTGACAAGTCGATAGATTTCCAATTCTGTCTCGTTGCCATCTTCATTTAGTCCTTTTTCCTGTTTGCTCATCACCGCTTCATCTCCTCTCACTGCAGGTCCTGTCTGGGCTGCGACGGGAGTCACCTCCGTCACCTTCTGAGCCGTCTCCTGAATCAGTGGAATCAAGATTTCAAATGGCAAACCGTTCTTCTCCATAAGTCTGTGGGCTATCGCATACATGTGGTTCGCAAAATTGCTTGCGAACACAGCAGCCGGATGCAAGGCGTTTCTTTGCCTGGTCGTGGCATCATAACATCTGTCTGACACCGTTGCCACAAGTCGTCTTAGTTTTTCCAGTGTAGACGGAATGGTTGCCTCAATCAAAAACGGTGTGTGCGAAAGATCCACTGACCTCTGTTTCGAGAAGCTCTGCACTGGATATACCACTCCGCAATTAGGGAAGACGCTGGATAGTCCATCTTCGCCATCCATCGCCAAAGCTCCTGCCGTATGCACGACTATCTTTTCTGCGAGGTTGATGTCGGATCCATTAAAATGTTTTTTCAATGCCAGCCACACTTGCCGTTGGGCAGAATCTTTCACGCTGCAAATGTAGATGTCTGCATTCACGTCGACATCATTGATATCCGTACAATATCCGCACGACAATAACTCAGCAAGCGATTTTGCGTTTTCTGCGGTGGGGCTGTACACCTGCACCACTTCATCCGACATGGAATGGTTTAACGCCTGCGAAAGGTGTGTAGCGACATTTCCGCTTCCCAGAAAAACGATTTTCATCGGCAATCACTCCACATAAATCAGAATTTACCTCTGTGGATACGGTCTAATTTCAGTTTTGACTGATCGAACGGAGCCTTTTCCTCTCCCTTGTGACCAAGAGCGATAACACACTCAGCTCGCAATCCGTCTGGAATATTCAACAATTTTTTCAAGACATTTTCAGTAGTCTCACCGTCGTTATTCTTTCTGTTTCTCACCTGCACCCAGCAAGAACCGAGTCCAAGGCTCTCAGCCATAAGCTGGATATAAGAAGCAGCTATAGAAGCATCCTCTACCCACACGTCGCTCTTCTCCTCTTCCGCAAGCACAACGATAGCCATCTTCGCTCCTGAGACAAACGCGCTTCCCATCTGACGTGATTCAGAGATTGCCTGAAGGTCATTCGCGTCTTCAACAACAACGAAATGCCAAGGAGTGCATCTTTTTGAAGACGGTGCCATCAAAGCAGCTTTCAAAATCAAATCAAGTTTTTCCTGCTCGATTGGCTGGTCAGTAAACTTGCGTGTGCTTCTTCTTTCTGTTATGATATCTATTAGTTCTTTCATATTTATCAAAATTATTCTGCGACCATTGGTCCGTTCATCAATTCATATTTTACTTGAAAATCCTTATGAGCGTTCATTGCGTTGACAAGGGAAGCCTGAGCCTTCGTTGTGAATGTAGACTTGATTAGTTCCAACTCTATCGTCTGCTCCTCCGACAGGGAATCTGCAGTGGTCAACTCCACAAAGCGATCATATTTATTGTCCATGAAATTGTCGGAATAGAGGTCGACATAATCAATCACGCCGTTGATCAACGATGAATCCTCACGGAATGGGCCGATCACCTGCAACGTCTTCTTGACAAATTTCATATCTTCCACCATACCAGCTACGCCAGTTGTATCATCAGCAAGGATTTTAGCATCAACCTCAGTCGTTGCGTGGACGACATTGTTGAAAATGTCATTCACCTGAGTATAGTAGTCAGCAGGGACGTCCAGACAAGAGACCATTCCTAATGAGGCACCGACTGTAAGGATAAATTGTTTGATTTTCATAGGCTATATAAATAAAAGCCTGCAAAACAGAAATCTGAATTGCAGGCCATACAAATTTTAGAATTCTGCCGAACGTGGAGTTCTTGGGAAAGGAATCACGTCGCGGATATTTGTCATACCAGTCACGAACAACAGCAGACGCTCGAATCCAAGTCCGAATCCTGAGTGAGGACAAGAACCGAATTTACGAGTGTCAAGATACCACCACATATCCTTCATTGGGATATTTAGTTCCTGGATTCTTGTAAGCAGCTTGTCGTAATCTGCCTCACGCTCAGATCCACCGATTATCTCTCCGATTGTTGGGAACAACACATCCATAGCGCGGACAGTCTTGCCGTCTTCATTCTGCTTCATATAGAATGCCTTGATCTCCTTTGGATAGTCTGTCAAAATCACTGGATTCTTGAAGTGTTCCTCCACCAAATAACGCTCATGCTCTGAGGCAAGGTCACAGCCCCAGTAAACAGGGAACTCGAACTTCTTGCCTTTAGCCACAGCCTCTTCAAGGATTTTGATACCCTCAGTGTAAGGAAGACGAGTGAACGGAGCCTTCAACACGCTCTGCAATCTCTCGATCAAGCCCTTGTCGATCATCTGGTTCAAGAAAGCCAAGTCATCCTGGCAATTATCCAATGCCCACTGCACACAATATTTGATAAACTCCTCTGCCAAGTCCATATTGTCCTCGATATCGTTGAAGGCAACCTCAGGCTCGATCATCCAGAACTCAGCCAAATGGCGTGGAGTATTTGAGTTTTCAGCGCGGAATGTAGGTCCGAAAGTATAGATAGATCCGAGAGCAGTAGCAGCAAGCTCACCCTCAAGCTGACCAGAAACAGTCAAGCTGGCCATCTTGCCGAAGAAATCATCATCGTAAATGATGCTGCCATTCTCGTCTTTCTTCAAATCATAAAGATTCTTTGTTGTCACCTGGAACATCTGTCCAGCACCCTCACAGTCGGAAGCTGTGATGATTGGAGTGTGGAAATAGAAGAATCCTCTGTCATGGAAGAACTTGTGAATAGCGATCGCCATGTTGTGACGGATACGGAAAACAGCTCCAAAAGTGTTTGTACGGGGACGAAGGTGAGCTATCTCACGCAAAAACTCCATCGAACAGCCTTTCTTCTGCAATGGGTATTCATTCACGTCGGCCTTACCATAGATCTCAATGCTCTTTGCAAGCACCTCCACACTCTGTCCAGCTCCCTGCGACTGCACCAATGTGCCGACACAGCTGATACATGCACCAGTAGTGACATCTTTCAATATGTTTTCGTCGATAGTACCAGCGTCTACAACAAGCTGAATATTTTTGATAGTCGAACCGTCGTTCAAAGCGATAAAACTCACATTCTTATTGCCACGCTTCGTACGGACCCAACCCTTTACGTTTATTTCAGATCCATAGTTTGTCAACCCTAAGGCGTCAACTATTTTCGTTCTCTTTATGCCCATAATTTAAATATCATTTAATGATTGCAAAATTATATGATTTTTATCAGTATGCAAAATATATTAAAAGGTAAATTCATTACCGTCATTGCCTAAAAAAGTATTTTCAAAGATTGGTTTTGCTTCTTCCAAAAACATCTTACGGTCTCTATATCTTGTGGAAAAATGACCAATCACAAGTTTTTTTGCCTCGGCAAGCGACGCGATTTTAGCTGCATCTGAGGCAGTGGAGTGAAATGTCTGTTTGGCTCTTGCCCTATCCTTCTCGAGAAAAGTCGACTCATGGAACAGAATGTCCACACCTTTTATTTTATCGACCACCTTCTCATTGTAAGCTGTGTCGGAAAGATATGCGAAACTTTTTTGTGGAGAAGGCGGAAGTGTCAGATTATTGTTCGGCACAACAATTCCGTCTGGTGTGACATAGTCATCTCCATTGAGGATAAATTTATACTGTTCAATCGGAATATTATAGAATTTGGCTTTATCAGCCCTCAGATGTCGACGGTGGGGTTTCTCACGGAACAGGAATCCGGATGTGGGAATCGAATGTTTCAATGGAATCGACGACACCTCTATTTTGTCATTTTCATATATTATTTCACTTGAAAAAGGAGAGAATGTTTCAAACTGCACTTTGAAATGAAGATAATTGCAAAAGAAGTCAAGTTGAGGACGCAATGCCTCCTCCAATCCTTTGTGGGAATGGATAGTGATGTCGCTACGTCTGCCAAGAAGGTCGAGCGTTGAAATCAGTCCGATCAGACCGAAACAATGATCACCGTGAAGATGAGAGATGAAAATATGGTTCATTCTCGAATGGTTCACACAATAGTGACGCAATGCCTGTTGGGCATTCTCACCGCAATCAATCAGAAATGTTTTTGAATTCATATTCAGAGCGTAAGCCGACTGGTTCATTTTCAGCGACGGCAAAGCGGCACACGACCCTAATATTTTAAGAGAATTATCATCCATGAGAATTGAAATAAAAAGAGGCACACCGTGACGATGTGCCTCCTATTAGTATAGCTTCAAAACTTATTCTTACTTAGAGAAAAGCTCGATTTCTACACGACGGTTCTTAGCACGACCTGCAAGTGTAGAGTTAGAAGCAACTGGGTTAGCTGAACCATAACCCTGTGACTGGATGTTAGCAGCAGAAACTCCCTTGTTAACCAAGTAGTTCTTTACAGAAGCTGCACGATCCTTAGACAACTGAAGGTTCTTAGCTGCGTTACCTGAGTTATCAGTGTAACCCTTAAGAGTTACAGACCACTCTGGGTGAGACTTAAGCAACATTGCAAGACCGTCTAGAGAAGAGTAAGAAGACTGCTTGATGATAGCCTTTGCTGACTCGAACTCAAGCTGAGCGAATGCAGTCTTGATGATCTCGTCCTCTTCCTTAGTTGGAACGTAACGAACTGGCTCACGAGTAGCTCTGATATGAGAATCAAGAGAATCCTGAGTGAACTTGATCTGCTGCTGTAGCTTGTTGATTGCTACGTTCTGATTAACGATCTGCTCCTCAAGCTTAGATGTAAGCTCCTCGCACTGACGCTTCTGCTCCTCTAGGATTGGAGTCAAATCAGGAACTTCACACTTAGGTGCGTAATCTACCCAAGCGATGTTACGGATGTTACGATCACCACCGAACTTGTAGCGAACCTCAAGGTTACCACCGAAAGTTAGGTGACCACCTTCTGGATAACATGTACGCATACGGTACATTGCTGTAGCCTCCAAACCGATAGCGAAGTACTTGCTTACATTGTACTCAATCTGGCCAGCACCGTAAAGACCAACAACGAACTTGTTGTCATCAGCCCAACCATTCTTTGCGTTCTCCCAAACACCGATTGTTCCTACAACTCCTGGGTTGAAGTAAACGTTAAGTTTCTGCAATCCCATGCTTCTGTATGGAGCAACGATATTAGACAAGTTGAATGAAGAATGAAGAATGATGTCGTGGTTAACTGCATCATAAGTCTCCTGATTGTTCATTGCATACATGTACTGCAAGCCAAGACCCCAACGAGGATTGAATGTAGCCTCTGTGAAGATACCGAACTGACCGTTGATTGTACCTTTAAGAGTACGATCTGGCTCAGCAACTGGAGCCCATCTCAAGTAGTTAACACCACCCTTTAGACCTAGAGACCAGTGGCAAATACCCTTTGCTGTAGCTGTATCTGCAGTTGCCTGCTCCTGAGCGAAAGCATTGCCAGCAAGTGTTGCTGCTGCTGCTAAAGCTAAAAATTTCTTTGACATTTTTTATAAGTTAAAATTAGACATTATTTACTTTCCTAGTTGATTCTTCAAAGCTGCCAACTGCTCGATGTCTCCAAGAGTTGTCTTCTCCAAAGTTGTTGCGGCTGCTGCCTCACTCTTCTTTGAAGCCTTCTTCTTCTTGAAATCCTTCTTCTCTTCAGTTGCACCCTCTTCGAATGTTCTGCTGTGAGAAACGATGATTCTCTTTGACTCCTTGTTGAACTCAAGAACCTTGAATGGAAGCTTCTCGTCAACCTTAGCCACTGAACCGTCCTCCTTTGTCAAGTGCTTTGGAGTACAGAAACCTTCAACTCCGTAAGGCAACATTACGATTGCTCCCTTGTCTACGATCTCTGTGATTGTTCCCTCGTGTACTGAACCCTCTGTGAAGATTGTCTCAAATACATCCCAAGGATTGTCCTCAAGCTGCTTGTGACCTAGGCTCAAACGACGATTCTCTTTGTCGATCTCCAATACCTGAACCTCGATGTCTGCACCGATAGTCGTGAACTCTGATGGGTGCTTTACCTTCTTTGTCCAAGATAGGTCTGAGATGTGGATCAAACCATCAACTCCCTCCTCGATCTCAACAAATACTCCGAAGTTTGTGAAGTTACGTACCTTTGCAGTGTGCTTTGTTCCTACTGCATACTTAGTATCGATTGCCTCCCATGGATCTGGCTTAAGCTGCTTAACACCCAAGCTCATCTTTCTCTGCTCACGATCCAATGTCAATACTACAGCCTCAACTGTATCTCCTACTGACAAGAAATCCTGTGCACTTCTCAAGTGCTGGCTCCATGACATCTCTGATACGTGGATTAGACCCTCTACTCCTGGAGCGATCTCAACAAATGCACCGTAATCAGTCATGACAACTACCTTACCAGTTACCTTGTCGCCAACCTTCAAATCTGCCTTCAATCCATCCCATGGATGAGGAGTAAGCTGCTTCAATCCTAGAGCAATTCTCTTCTTGTCGTTATCGAAGTCAAGGATAACAACATTGATCTTCTGATCTAGCTCTACAACCTCCTTAGGATCGTTTACACGGCCCCATGAAAGGTCTGTGATGTGGATAAGACCATCTACGCCACCAAGATCGATGAATACACCGTATGATGTGATGTTCTTAACTGTTCCCTCAAGTACCTGACCCTTCTCCAACTTAGAGATGATCTGAGACTTCTGCTGCTCAAGCTCTGCCTCGATAAGTGCCTTGTGTGAAACTACTACGTTCTTGAACTCGTGGTTGATCTTTACAACCTTGAATTCCATTGTCTTGCCTACGAATACATCGTAATCGCGAATAGGCTTAACGTCAATCTGAGAACCTGGCAAGAATGCCTCGATGCCGAATACGTCAACGATCATACCGCCCTTAGTTCTGCACTTGATATATCCCTTGATAATCTCGTCCTTCTCCAATGCCTCGTTGACACGATCCCATGAACGTGCTGCGCGAGCCTTGCGGTGAGATAGATTCAACTGTCCTTTCTTGTCCTCCTGGTTTTCGATGTAAACCTCTACCTCGTCACCAATCTTCAAGTCTGGATTGTAACGGAACTCATTAGTAGAAACGATACCATCCGACTTTCCACCTACGTTCACTACGACCTCTCTCTTGTTCAAAGAGATTACTTTACCAATTACAACCTCGTTGTCCTTGATAGAGTTAAGAGTCTGGTCGTACTTTGACTCTTGCTCCTGACGCGCTGCTTCTGACAAGCTCTCGCCATTCTTGTAGCCATCCCAATCGAAGTCCTCTATAGGAGCTACATTCTTTGTTAAATCACTCATTTTAAAAATTAAACAATTAGTCGTTAGACATTATATATAGTAATATCGCTACAAAATTATAATTTATTTTGTACATTTCAATACAAACCTATTTTTTTTTGCTAATACACAATGCATTGTTGATAAATTCTGTATGTTCTTCACAAAAAATCATCTTCAACCTGTGCATTGCTCGTGTACATGCGATGTAAAGCAAGCTTTTGTCCATCTCATCATTGTAATTCGCCTTCGTGACATTCGGTATCACCACTTCATCAAACTCCAATCCTTTTGCCATGTGCGACGTTGTCACAACTATTCCATTGGTGAATGCCTGACATCCGCTCACCAGCAATGTCGCTCTCTTCTGCAATTCTCCCAACGACTCGAAAAAGGCAATCGCGTCTTTCTCTAATTTAAATATGTATGCTGTCGACGTCGGATTGTTTACATCCACTTCCATGATCATCTCTCGCATCAGCTGGGACTCCGCCTCTCTGCTCGACACTTCTATCAGCTGTGGTTTCTCGGTGTGTCGCTCCACAACGTCGATTCCCGAATTTCCTGAAATGCTCTTCGCTAGCTCTGTGATCTCATATCCTGATCGGTAACTCTTATTGAGCTTCATAATCTCGGCTTTATACAATGCTTTGCGGATATCGTCGGCGGTTGTCGAACTGTATGGGTTGACATTCTGAGCAGCGTCGCCAAGAATTGTCTTCTTGCAAGGGAATATCTTTGACAACAGACGGTATTGCACCGGTGAATAATCCTGCATCTCATCCACAAGCAGATGCTTCACACTGCTCTTCGTCTTCACTCCTTCAAGCGAGATCTTCAAATAAATCATAGGGGCGACGTCGGCATACTCCATCTTCTTGTCTTTCGTCTTCTTCAGATATTCCGGTTTGCCAAGCCACTCATACATATCTTTATATACAGCAGCGTCGGATCCAAGATGAAGCATTTTCTTCAATTCCGCGCGCACTTTTCGCATCTCTTCCGTCGTCAGTATCCGACGGAATGATATCTTAAACTCGTTCTTGATGTCGTTTGCAATCAGTTCCAGACGCTGACGGATAGGCAGTCTGTCGTGTGAATGGAATTTTTCCAATATCCATTCTTTGGCGACGGGAATGATTCCCACTACAATATCCTCTGGCTGGAAACAGGTATTCTCAAGATGAACCAGATATTTATCCAGCAACTGGACAAACTCGAATGTGGCTTTGAATTTAGTTCGTTCAATTGTGGCAGCATTCTTATTTTCAAGCAAATCGTTCACCTGCTCGAAGAATGTCTGGAATTTCACTTTGCCATCAAGCAGCTCAGATAGAAGCTCCTCCATTCCACACTCCTTGATTGTCTCCTCTCCCAATTCTGGCAACACATTGGAGATATAGTCGGCAAACACTTTGTTTGGCGAGATGATCAGGATGTCGTCGGACGTGATCTGTCCCTTGAACCTATATAATATGTATGCCACTCGATGGAGTGCTATCGACGTCTTTCCCGAACCAGCGACTCCCTGGATTATAAGGTTGTGCGACTCTTCATCACGGATAATTGCATTTTGCTCTCGTTGGATTGTGGCGACGATATTCTTCATTCGCTCGTCCGACGTGGTGCTGAGTTCCTTCTGCAGCAGTTCATCGTCAATGTTTATGCTGTTCTGAATCATAAACTCCATAATGGAGTTGCGGATTCTGAACTGACGTTTGAACTCTATCATTCCGTCGATTCTTCCAACTGGAGACTGATAATAGGCTTTGCCAAAATCAAAGTCGTAAAACATTGTAGATATCGGAGCACGCCAGTCGTATATCAGATTTCGCTTGCTTTTTGAATCATAAAGAGAATGGATGCCAACATATAAAGAAGAGGCTTCATCCTCACCGTCGGCACGGAAATCTATTCGTCCGAAATACGGCACAAGCTTCATCCTTTTCAGGCGACGCTTCGTATTCTCCATCTCCTCCGCGCTCATGGCAGCCTGCGTCACATAGTTTCGCGTCGCACTTTTTTCCGCGCGGTCGAGTTCGGACAGGTTTTCCCACAAATACTCCTTGAACGCCTTCATATCCTTCACCTGCTGGTGGATAAAGGCATCAATACCCAGAATCATATCATCAATAAATTCCAGCACCGACTTCAGATAACGTCGTTCATCAGCTTCAGTTGGGTTCAGCATAGTCGTAACAATCGTAAAAATTATATCATCCGTAATGCGGGGCCGAGCCTTGCGCCTGCCCCATGCTCATATATGACGCAAAATTAGCCAATCATATACAATTGTAAAAAAGAAAGAGCACTCAAATTAATTAAGTGCTCGAAATTTATTTCATTCTTCTGTCTGACGCCTCTCTATACCATTTTCTTTGTTTACTCTGTCAATAAAGGAAGTCACCTCAGACAGACCATTTGCGAACTTTTCGAAATCCTCCTTATAAAGGAAAATTTTGTGTTTCTCAAACGAAACCTGAGACTCATCATCCCCCACTTTTTTCTTACTCTCTGTAATCGCGAGAAACAACTCACCCCTACGATTCTTCTTTACATCAAAATAGTAGATTCTCTTTCCCGCCTTCACCGCTTTGGAAAAAACGATTTCTAAATCGTTTTTGTCCTTAAAATCCTTATTTTCTTCCATATCGTAAAATATCTATTACAAAATTATTACATTAATGAAACAAGCCAAAAGTCAATAATATTTTTTTTGTTTCATTTGTGAAAAAATGTAAAATTCTGTTAATTTTCACGTGTTTTTATGACATTTTTGTTACAAAAATTAGCAAATCAGCATCATAAATAATTCAGCTATTAATGTGAATGATATTGTCGAAATGCCAACATTATCTATTTTTTCCCAAAAACTAATTGTAAGTTAGGCGTACAAAGGTTATCTTTGCGACGTTTTAAGTAGACTACATTTGTAAGTAGAGAAAAAAAATGGTAAAAATTACATTCCCAGACGGTTCCGTTCGTGAGTTTGAGAACGGCGTCACAGGTTATCAGATCGCAGAGAGCATCTCTTCACGTTTGGCACAGGACGTGCTGGCGATCAGCGTAAACGGAGAGACAAGAGACTTGAATCGCGCAATCAACGAGGATGCGGCTATCAAGTTGTTCAAATTTGAAGACGAAGAGGGTAAGCACACATTCTGGCATACTTCAGCCCACTTGATGGCCCAGGCAATCCAGATGCTTTATCCAAACGCAAAATTCGGTATCGGTCCAGCTATTGAAAACGGATTCTACTATGATATCGATTTCGGCGACATCACATTGAAAGAGTCGGATTTCGCAGCCATCGAAAAGAAGATGATGGAAATCGTAGCGACAAAGCAGACCCTTACTCGCGTCGACATCTCAAAGGCAGACGCAATGAAGATGTTCGAGCAGAGAGGTGAAGTATATAAGACTGAGTTGATCAACGAGCTTGAAGACGGCAAGATCACTCTATACGAGCAGGGAAGCTTCACAGACCTTTGCCGTGGACCACACTTGAAAGATGTGTCTCCAATCAAGGCTGTAAAGATCACTTCTCTTGCAGGAGCTTATTGGAGAGGCGACGAGAAGAGAAAGCAGCTTACTCGTCTTTACGCCATCACATTCCCTAAGAAGAAGATGCTCGACGAGTATCTTGAGCTTTTGGAGGAAGCTAAGAAGCGCGACCACAGAAAGATCGGCAAGGAGATGGAATTGTTCATGTTCACAGACATGGTGGGCAAAGGACTTCCAATGTGGCTTCCAAAGGGAACAGCTCTTCGCTTGCGTCTGGAGGATATGCTAAAGAAGATTCAAAAGAGATTCGGCTACCAGCAGGTAATCACTCCTCATATTGGAAACAAGAACCTATACGTCACTTCAGGACACTGGGATCACTACGGTGAAGACAGTTTCCGTCCTATCGAGACACCAGAAGAGGGAGAGGTTTACATGCTTAAGCCAATGAACTGCCCTCACCACTGTATGATCTTCAAATATCAGCCACGTTCATACCGTGACCTACCTTTGCGTCTTGCAGAGTTTGGTACTGTATATAGATATGAGCAGAGCGGTGAGCTTCACGGATTGACACGTGTACGTTCGTTTACACAGGATGACGCGCACTTGTTCGTACGTCCAGACCAGGTAAAAGAGGAGTTCATGCGTGTGATGGACATCATCGGAATCATCTTCAAGGCTTTGAATTTCGACAATTTCGAGGCTCAGATTTCATTGAGAGATCCAAACAACACCACTAAATATGTAGGAACAGAGGAGAACTGGAACAAAGCGGAGCAGGCGATCATCGAGGCATGCAAGGAGAAAGGAATGCCAGCACGCGTTGAATATGGCGAGGCAGCGTTCTACGGACCTAAGCTCGACTTCATGGTGAAAGACGCTCTTGGACGCCGTTGGCAGCTAGGAACAATCCAGGTGGACTACAACTTGCCAGAGAGATTCGGTCTTGAGTATGTAGGAGAAGACAACCAGAAGCACCGTCCAGTGATGATCCACCGTGCGCCATTCGGATCTATGGAGAGATTCGTAGCCGTGTTGATCGAGCACACAGCAGGAAAATTCCCATTGTGGCTGACACCAGACCAGGTAGCAATCCTGCCAATCAGCGAGAAGTACAACGACTACGCAAGAAAGGTACAGGAGTATTTGGACTCTAAAGATGTGAGAGCCATCGTCGACGACAGAAACGAGAAAATCGGAAGAAAAATCCGCGACAATGAGATCAAACACATCCCTTACATGTTGATTGTAGGAGAGAAAGAAGCAGAAAATGATGAAGTTTCTGTAAGAAAACAGGGTGAAGGTGATAAAGGTTCAATTAAATTTACTACATTTGCCGAGAATTTGAATGCAGAAGTGGCTCAAATGTTGAGCGAATTCTAAGATTCAAGAATATAACAAGATAATTAATAACTATTTAAGGAGGATATTGCTATCGCAACTCAACCATTTTTCAAGAAGCCAAAGACTGCTGATACAGCAGCGCCAGGCAACAAACCCGCACAAAGTCCTAGAGACAACAAGGGTACTCAGAAAGAGCAGGCTCACAAAATAAACGACGAGATCAGAGCCAAAGAGGTTCGTTTGGTAGGCGACAACGTAGAGCAAGGAGTGGTTTCATTAGAAAAAGCACTTCAGATTGCTGACGAATTGGAGCTTGACTTAGTTGAGATTTCACCGAACGCAGAGCCACCTGTTTGTAAAGTTATTGATTATCAGAAGTTCCTTTACCAGCAGAAAAAGCGTGAAAAGGAATTGAAGTCAAAGCAGGTGAAGGTTGTAGTCAAAGAGATAAGATTCGGTCCTCAGACTGATGACCACGACTACGAATTCAAACTTCGCCATGCGATTGAGTTCTTGAAAGAGGGAGCCAAGATAAAGGCATTCGTATTCTTCAAGGGACGTTCCATCCTATTCAAGGAGCAGGGAGAGGTGTTGCTACTTCGCTTTGCCAACGATTTGGAAGAGTATGGAAAGGTGGACCAGATGCCATTGCTTGAAGGAAAGAGAATGATCATCACGCTTTCTCCAAAGAAAAAGACCAAGTAAAAATACTAGGTATAAAGGTTAATTAAAAATTAAAAAAATGCCAAAAGTTAAGACTAATTCCGGTGCCAAAAAAAGATTTCTTCTTACCGGAACAGGAAAGATCAAAAGAAAGCACGCTTACAAGCGTCACATTTTGACAAAGAAGACAAAGAAGCAGAAGCTTAATCTAACTCACGATGCAATCGTAGCATCTTGTGACCGTAAGGAAGTAAGAGATTTGCTAAATCTTAGATAAGTCTGAGTTATCAGGTGAACTAAGAAGATTTGTCTTAAACAGAAATTTTTAATTTATTAAACAGAGTTGATAGCCAAAAAGATCTCATAAAGAGACGCTATTGCTCACAAAACTTAAAAAAATGCCAAGATCAGTCAATCACGTTGCTTCAAGAGCAAAGAGAAAGAGAATTCTAAAGCTTACAAGAGGTTACTACGGAGCTAGAAAGAACGTTTGGACGGTAGCAAAGAACACTTGGGAGAAGGGTTTGACTTACGCTTACCGTGACCGTAAGAACAAGAAGCGTAACTTCCGTGGACTATGGATCCAGAGAATTAACGCTGCTGCAAGACTAGAGGGTCTTTCATACTCAAAGCTTATGGGTGCTATCCATAAGGCAGGTATCGAGATGAACCGTAAGGTGTTAGCAGATTTGGCTATGAACCAGCCTGAAGCTTTCAAGGCTGTTGTAGCTAAGGTAAAGTAAATTAAGCTTTATTCGGAATAAAAAACCTGGTGTCTGAGACATCAGGTTTTTTTGTGTTTATTGGCAGTTGGCTATTGGCTTATAGCTTATGGCAGGCGACGGGAATCATTCCATGCGGAGCTAATGAAGAGTGATTATTTCAGAAACTTCGCAGATTTACATCCATTAAAGGCATTTTTCCCAACTGAGACTTTCTTCTCAAAATTGGCTATTATTAATTGTTTTGTATTGCCTTCCAGGCAAAGTAGAGACGTTGCGCGCAACGTCTCTACACAGCCATTAATTTCCAAAACAAAAAAAAGGAGACGCTACTTATAGCCTCGTCTCCAATTAACAAATTTATTATTGTAATTGAGGAATCTCCCAAAATCCTCAATTAGAGATAATTATTCACAAGAATAATGTGGAGTCATATAAAAATCACGAGTCGGTTGTCCCCACTTTAACAATGGATAAACAGCTCCATTATTATCCTTTGGAACAATACGCAAGTTATCAACAGCAATAAACGGACGACTCGATTTATTAGGTTGATCAGTTTCACCTAACACAAAACCAATACCTTGGATAGACTTCACCTTTGATCCAAGCAACTGAGAAGCAAGTTTGGCATTTTTGGGCAAATCAAAGAAAGGAAGTCCATTCTGTACATCTCCAAATCCATGATATTCCATATCTGGATCATTTATAAGTCTACGATCAGTTTGTGGAGAACAATAATAGTTTTGAGTTGCGAAGTTATATCGTAACTCTTCCATCGGAATTGTTATTGTCATCCAATCATCATTAGTGTTCCACACACTGAAAATAGCACTTTGCTGCCATACTCCATCAGCATCTTTAGCAAATGATGCTCTAGAAGGTTGCCAAAATGCACAGTAGCTTCTAATATCTGTCCAATGTTCGTCACTATCGTAGAAACCGATAGCTAAGCCATTGCCCTCTATTGGATAGCCTTTAGGAACATAAACCTCAAACTTGATAACGTAATCGTTAAATGATGTTTCGCCACTAGCAATCGACTCAGAAAAACAACCAAATGGAGTTGGATATTTAGGCACTACTCCATTTGGATTAGATTCTCCATTTGGAGAATAAGTCAAGGCAGAATAGCCCTCAACATCCCAGAAAACAGAAAAATCTCCACGAGTATTCTCAGATTTACGAATGGATTCTTTAAGTTCAATAAATGCATCTGGCATTTTTATGGTCGAGTCGTTCCATTCAGAATAATATTCCTCATGCGGACGATCCTGATTAAACAAATTTAGATACTCTGGATCATCATGAGTGATAAGCAGATTTCTAGTGTCACGGAAAATAAAGTTAGTTTCCGTTTCGCCAAACTCATTCTCAAACACAATTGTTCCATTATCCGCCACACCTTCAGGAATAGTGATTTTTGCACGATTCTGATCATACACAACTATGGAACCATCTTCAGTTGAAACAATGATATTATGTCCTGTACCATCCCAGAATTTTGCTTTTAACGGTTCCGACAAATTAATGCCTACAACGTTTAGCGTTTTTACCGCCATCTCATTGTCACACATTGTGACACAAGGTAATTTTTTAGCGTTTTGAGAGCCATTATCCACTGAATCTCTTCTGAATGTAACATCAACGACATTTTCTACGTCGTATTCAACAGAAGATCCGTCAGATTGCTTTATCACCATATAAGTAGAGGCAAAAGATCCTACTCCGAACATTGTCAAAGCTAGAACATGAATTAATTTCTTTTTCATATAGTAAAAAAAGGTATTATAAATATTTATATTCGACAAAACCCCAAAATTAAGTAGAATCTTATACTACTACTCGGCTACAAAAATAAAATCACATTCTACATTTACAAAATATTCTAAAAAATCCCACTTTATTTTCACAAAAATGTAATATAAAAACTAATAGTGATTACATCTAATCCAACAAATATTAGTAAAAACGATAGAAAAAAAACGAAATTATTTACGAAAGAATGGTGGTGAATAAATGAAAACGTTTGAGAGGTTTATAGGTGAAAGTATTGTTTTGTATTGCCTTCCAGGCAAAGCGTGAGTGTTGTGGCTCTCATACCCCGGGACTTCATCCCGGGTTACTCCAGCTTCGCTCTGTGGCGTCTTCCAGACGCACTGTCTCACGATGGCGGTTGGCAAACAGACGTCGCCGCAGGCGACGTTATCGGCCCCAGCCGACGGTAACCGGTAGAGACGTTGCGCGCAACGTCTCTACGTCCATTGCCCCGCATAAACAAAAAAAGGATCCAACCTCAATGAGGTTGGACCCTGAAAGCGGCGGCTACCTACTCTCCCGAAATTCAGTACCATCGGCGATAGCGAGCTTAACTTCTCTGTTCGGAATGGGAAGAGGTGGGACCTCGCTGCCATAA
>Ga0310691_10001301_pt1 | contig 38456 bp, 31 predicted proteins | sample 176DNAGHGlowgp2_FD_203887 | JGI IMG/M metagenome (GOLD analysis project Ga0310691, IMG submission 203887) | Sheep rumen microbial communities from Palmerston North, Manawatu-Wanganui, New Zealand - 1766 DNA GHGlow gp2 (v2) (version 2) | ecosystem: Host-associated > Mammals > Digestive system >... | reverse complement strand
CAAACCTGTTTGCTTTTGGAGACCTCTGACAACCAGGAAGACAGTGAAGACGTGAAGAATATGGTTAGTTATTTGAAGAAAGCCATTGATGAGAATCCTGAACTGAAATCGCTGTTTAACAAATAAACAAAGCAAGCAATCAAAAAAACTCACAGAGGACGTTCCCCTGTGAGTTTTTTTATTCTATCATTCTTTAGTATCATCGACTTACAATAGGAATTGCTCTCCCAATAAGTCTTCAATGAGTTCAAACTCATGAGTCTTTGCAGGACCGAGCGGATCGTTTTCATCCAGAAGACCGCTGACTGTAAGCAACATACTCTGATATTTGATCTCTATCACCTCCATCCGAGGTTCAGTATATTCTTTTAACTGACTATTCATCTTTCTATATCTATTTATTTGAAAACGACTTTCTTTCCTTTCTGGACATACACACCTTTCTTCAATGACTTATTGTCGATGCGATGTCCATTCAGGTCATACCACTGCTCCGTTCCGTCCTTGTCGGTAGTATGGATATTCTTGATGGCAGTGGCTTCTCCGCTAATTTCTGAGTCAAACAGTTCCCTTGCATTAGCGGAACCAGTCAGATAGGCACGGAAAGAGTCAATAAAGACAGCGGCATTCTCTGTCTTTGTCTTCTGCCACTTGTTCCCGTCTTGCAGGATGTATTTACCTACTGTCTCTGCAGGATTGAGTTTGGTGAATGTTCCATGCATGGTAATACCATTGGCACTACTGCCATCAGCAACGGTATTCACAACGTCTGTTGTTTTGTTATCATCACCATCAAAGTCGAAGTTCTCTACGCTGGAAGAGGTTACCACCAGATAGGGAACGCCAGCCTTTGTTTCTGTCACCTCGTCAAACTGCAAGGTAGCACCGTTGACACCGCTTAGTTCATAGTATTTCACTCCGTCCATGGCAGGAGCACTATAGGGCAGACAGATGGTATAAAAGTCGTTAGCATTCAATGAGCGCTCATATTCCACATTGACAGCCTTGAAGGTACGAGGAGAATAGAAGTCGCTATGCTCTTTTAGCAATAACTTCTTACAGATGTCACCCACTACGACGTTAACAGATGGAAAACCTTTACCCTCTGGCAGGTAGACCAGCGTAGTCTCTTTCAATCCACTGAAAGGATTGCCCTTCATATTGCGATCAACATACATTTCATCCAAGAACTCACACTTGGTTAGGTCAATGCTACGGATCTTGTCGGCTTTATCCTTAAACACATCGGAGTTGATGTATACCACAGGCATAGTCCATTTCTGACCACTTACATTGGCTGTGACGGTATTGGGAACAACAACATCGCCGCCATCTCCCTTGTATTTGTTGACATAGAGGTTTCTGTTATCGTCGGCATCGACGAACACCTCATACTCGAAGTTGTTGTCAGATATAATCTCAAAAGTCAACTGGATGGTAGACATCTTATCACGTTTGGAGCGGAAGAAGGCTTGGAAAGCCTGCACATCCTGCTTATTTTCGGTGTTCATCATATTCCATTTCATGTTGTCTTCGCTGTCGATGCGATAGATAAGATCTTTAACAGCAGCATCCTTGTCCACAACACAAAACGAACCCGCAAACTCGTAATCAGAGTTCAGCGCAATATTATTGACAGCGGGCTTAATGGTGGTTTCTGAGGTTGTGCCAAGCCCCACATGTCCTCGGTTTATTACGACAAAGTATGGTGTGTAGGCATCAATTGCACGATTCTCCACCTGTTGTAATTCAATGGTGGCAACATCATTTTCGTCGCTGAGCACCTTGGTAGGTTTGAAAACTTGGCAATTAAAGGGCAGCAAAGTCTTGTATGGCAGGCACAATGGGTATGTGACGGATTTGTATCCGTCTTCCTCCAGCGTTTTGTAATCATCGATAATGGGTTGTCCGTCGTCGTCGAAAACAATATTGTTATTATTGTCGGTCTTAAAGATTGGAAACTCATAGTATTCTTTCTCGCCCGTTTCCTTGGCTTTCAGGACATAATCGTTTTTCAATCCATGAGTTGCTGTTATCGTCATCAATCCGACTGGCAGCAAACCCTGTTCAAGCCCACCGCCCAGTTTTTCATCGACCCATAGACGGTTGGTGGTGAATTCAAATTTCGTGAAACTATTGTTCGAGCCGCTGAAGTCGGTCCAATCGGCTAACGAATAGTCATCGACATTCTTAAGTGACAAACCATTCACACGATCGTTAGTCATCGTACTCGGACGCAATGTCATGACATTCACTTTCGGCTCAGGCAGAAAGTCCTCAAAACAGGCAGGTAGTGGATATTCTCCAGGGTAGTATACCCAGTTGTCGAGTTTCAGGACACCCACCGTCAGCAGTGTCTCATCCTTAGTTGCCTTGAACTCAATATACTGCGTAATACCTTTATCATCTATGTATTTATAACTGGCTCTTCTGTATACACAATCCACGTGAGTTATTTTATTAAGAATACTTTTCGCAAAGTCAAGGTCCCATGTCGTGTAGCAGTTAGAAACATTGTTATTGTTGATTTGTGCACCTGCAATGAAAGGACCTATTTGGCTATTCATGCTGTAACCAACCGTTTCCAACACAGCACAATCATGAACGCTGGTTTCTGAGGAGGAGTTGGTTACATATCCTACAATACCACCCAGCCATTGGGTATCATGGCTGGCTTCTATACTGCCGCCCTTGACAACACAATTCTTGATTTGTGGAGTAGAACTGGACACATGACCTACTAATCCACCGCATTCTTTGGCAGACTTCACAACATTGTTTTCTGAAAAGATTGAATCGATGACAGCGCCAGAGCCAGAGCCAATCAATCTACCGCACACGGCTCCAGCCGACTCAGTTCCTTCGAAAGTACAGTCCTTCAGAATCAGGTTTCTCACTTGTCCATTTTGCACTCTTGCGAAGAGTCCTGCGTACTTGTTTTTTACTGTCAGGTGGCTGATGGTATGTCCATTACCATTGAAAACACCCACGAAAGCATAGCCCGAATCGTCGCCAATGTTTACAGTCCATTCTTCATTATTAAAGTCGATGTCGGCATCCAGTTCTACATTTTCATAAACGACATGAGCATTCGTGTTATCGCGGAAATTCCTAAAATCCTCGACATTATGGATATGTAACGTCGTCGATTCTTGGGCATCGATGATGACAGAAAAGTTACTCCACCCTTCAGGTGTAACCCATTCTTTCGAAGTGTCTGTCATCTTATGGTTTTCATAGGTACTGATGGCTTCCTTGGGCACATAAAGGGCTTTCCCCTTGTATTTCACCGATTCGGTTGTGCTAATACCATCGCTATGGAAATAAAACACATCGTTGTATTCCCATGTGGGTGGTGTGGTGGCGTTACACTTCACGGTTCTAAACTTCGGTAGATCGATAAATGCACCCGAACCGATTGTTAGAAGCGTGGAAGGCAAATCTACCTCATAAAACGACGAACATCCTACAAAGGCGAAGTCACCAATACTGGTAACCCCCTCAGGGATATAGGCAGAAACAATACCTGTACAGAATCGGAAAGCGAATGTATTCACTCTCACTACTTTATAAGTCTTATTGTTGTATGTCACCTCGTTGGGGATGATGACCCTGCCTTTGAGGAATTGCGAGATACAGGCATTGCGTCCAGAACCTAGTGCACAGGCATCATTACTGATAGTGACGAACTCTGCTTCTACATCCTTTCCATCGACATTGATGTTGGCTTTGAACTGATCGGCAAAGGCTAACGATGGCAGAAGAATTGCCAATAGGAATAATATCTTTTTCATATTTGATCTTTAAACTTTGAATTTTCAACTTTACTTACCAGTGAGTAATTTCACCTGCTTTCTGTCCCGTATATGGAACGGCAATGAGTTCTCTGAGTGCAAAACAAACGCGGAAATCATTCTTCTTGAGAACAATTTCTATATTTTCATCACCAGTAAAGAAGTCTTTTCCTGCAGCCACATGGTCGTGATTCAAAGTTGATGTATGAAGCACAGCCCATAGACCGAGTTTTGCCTTAGCACGTTCCGCATTGTCGTATGGTACTGTAGTATCGGCAGTCGAATGAAACAACATAGTGTGATGTGTCGGAGTCCATCCTTGGGTGACATCATTGCTGGCAAGTGCAAGATGTAAATCTTCCATTACACCGCGGTTGGTGGGCAAGGGGATACCTTCCGCCGTCTTATATTTATCCTTATATTTTTTGTAGATCTCCGAGAAATAGTCATAACATTTCTTGTTCATAATGTTACACATCTTAGCACTGCCGTTTGATTCCAGAATGTCGTGATAGTAATTCTTATCGTCACCTTTTCCATTTTTATACAATTTCTGAAAGGCATCTTCGATATCACCCGTAGACTTCTCTTTAGAGGTAAGCCAGTCCAAGATGCCTGTCTCCAGGAACTTGGGATTAAAGTAGTCTGATGGCTTATGCGTACGCATATAGGGATTCGAGTCAATCATTCCCTTGACGATGAGTGGCAGCACTACTGGCATCGACATAGGCTTACCATCTATGTCGTTCTTTACGTAGTACATCAAGGTTGACATAGGGTCGTAGGGACCGTCACCACAGATTGAACCCGCAAAGTGCAACTCTTCGTCTAAATGATTTTGTTCTATATAGCGGTGAGTAGACAAAGCCACGGCACCTCCCTGCGAATATCCACATACTACCGTTCGCCAGTCGTTACGAAAACTCATACGCATGTCGTCAAAGCCTGTATCATGCAGATAGGCATAACGGGCAGCACGAGCACCATCCAACACCTGACGTGCAGTTAGTTCCTCATAGAGATAGGGGTGCGCATGATCTTTAGTCGTGCCATAGCCCTCGTAATCTGGCATCACCACGAAGTTATAACGGGAATTGGTATACGCAAAATCCTCCTTGATTTCAGGTTCAAATAAAAACGAAGTAGCCCCAAACGTTAAAAAAGTCAAGGCTGCCTTACCTGTAAATTTTAAAACTTCTAATGCAGGTTTAAGTGATGTTGGGTTGCCTTCTGCCAAGGAAAGCAGTAACCCAAAGTCACTGGCAGATGCCTTAGTCTGGTTAGATGGACTCTCTTTGTCGGAAGTAATAGTTATATGAGTACCAATCACCATGTTTTTTATCACTCTTGTATAAGCGGGGTTGGGAAAAGCAGCCAAGCCCGATAAATTGACGGTTTCACCCTTACTATTGATACTCTCGTAGGTAAACTTGAACACGTAGCAGTCAACCTCAGCAAAGAGTTCGTGGACTCTACCGCCTATTTTCCATGGAGATATCGCACGGCGAGAATGTTGGGCGTTCTTGAAGTCGGCGTTCTTCGACTGCCATAAAACCTCGGGAACTACGTTGTAGACCGTGTCCTGACGACCTGTCAGCGAATCTGTAACGATTTCTTCATCGATATAGGTGGAAATCTTACCTATATCCGTCACCTTCACATTGACAGGTGATGTCAGCCCTGGCAGGTTTAAGTCCTGCGCACTGATGTTCATGGTAGTTGTCATGAACATCAATAATCCAATGAATACTTTTCTCATATCTGTTGCTAATTATCAAATAATTAATTACGGGTTCAAAGTTACGATTTAACGAGCACAAAACAAAGAAAATCTTTCTTTTTTTTGCCGAGCGTGAGTACCTTCGCCATCTTTTGATGGCTCTCACTGCTCAATCAGTTGAACTTACTCTACTAACTCAAAATGCTGGAAGTCCTTGCGGGTAGTCCAGTCACCGCCCCATTCAAAACCTGCCTCAGTGAAGAGACGGAAGCAGAGGTCCTGATGGTCTATCTTGTAGGGGAAGTTCCCTGTGCGGTCACAATATTCGGCGGCGGTAGCGGGCTGAATGAAGCGAGTGCCGTCGTCAAGGTCTCTGTAATAAGGATTGTAAAGGGTGTTGATGTCGATCGCCAGTCCCCGGGCGTGTTTCGACAACTTGGTACTGCCAGCGATGTTGCGGTAACAGAAGCACGAAGAGTTATTGTCACGCATCTGTGTCTCGTCGTCGGCATCATAGACATCGGGCAGGAGCATCCGCTGGATGGGATACTTGGCATCGAAGAGTTGACGGAAGATGCTGACCACACGGTCGGCAATCTCGGCATTGACAATCATCTCGCCGACATGCATCTGGTTGTCGTAGTCCCAGTGCAGGGCACGGATATGGCGCAGGTCGTCACGTCCGATATAGGGGTTCTCCTTATAGGTCTTGCCCTGCATCCGCTCCCATACACCGTCAGGTATCGGCTCGGCAGCGAAACACTTGTCGACACCACCGTAAACCTCCACAGCCTCGGCAGTCACCGTGCGTCCTGCCAGCCACTCGGTGAGGGGCTTCGTATCGACGGGGAAGGTGAAATCGGTCTTCGTCACTCCGTCACCATAGATGGTGCGGAAGTCGTCACGCATGGAGATCACGTGATAGCCAGCCTGTCGCCATTGGTCGCCCAGTGCGAGTGCCTTTTCACGTGAGGCATGGTCGTTCTGGTCGTCGTCAGCGATGAGCATGAAGGCGGCTGAGCGGTATTTTGGATTACTCAAAGTATAGTTGTGCATTGCCGCATCGCCACCACTATTGCCGAACGACAGTACAGGTACCTTGCCTATCTCCTGCGTGATCTGCAGCACCTTGTTGGTCTTCAGGTTCTTGATGATGAGTTCGTCGGTGCGCACCAGATCCTCCTCACGACCGAAGGTGTGGTTCACACCTTCCTCTGTGCCCTGACTGCTGGAGCGTAGTTTCACGTCCATACCGATGACGCGGTTCGGTTCGATACCGATGCGATCGACAAGTGCTCGACAGATAAAGCGGTCGCTGCCAGAGACCACATAATAGGTGAAACCCTTGTCCTTCAGATACTCAAACACCTGGAGCATGGGCTTATAGAAACTCTCTCCGTAGGTCATGCCCGAAAAACCGTTAGCAGGCATGTCAGCGTATGCCTTGACATAGGTGTCAAACTCTGCCAGCGTCATGCCAGCGTATGCCTTGGCGGCAGCATAGGCGTGCTTCATATCGAAGTGGTCGGGCAGTTTCTTGCCGTTGCGCACGAAGTCCCGTATCTCCTGTGCCGTCTCCATCACATCCTTCGGAGCCTGGTAGTCGGCATCGTCCAACGCACGGTATTCCAACAGGTTGTACTCGAAATACGACGGATAGAGTTCACCGACGAACGTGCCGTCCATGTCAAACGTCGCGATGCGGTCTTCCTCACGGATGAAGTTCTTGGAGTCGGGGTTCGTCACGTCCTCTACGTACTCTTGCAGTGCCGTCAGTGCCTCACACTTGTTCCACTGCGTAAAATAATCCTTCGCCACCGGAGTAACGGCAGCAACATGATCGTCCTTAGAGCACGATACAAATACGCTGGTGCCGCAGAGTGTGAGGATGGTGGCAAGTGTCCATAATTTGATTTGTTTCATATTCTTTATAATTGTAATTAAATGCCTTGAAGGTAAAGAAGTATTTACAAATACTTTTGAGTTTGTTGTGTGCAAAGATACAACTTTTATCTGAAAGGACAAAATGTGTACCTGAAAATTACACATCCGCATGAATGATGGAAGGGATTACGAGTTTCCTACCGACAAACTGGTCGTTTGTTACCGACTGACGGTGAGTTTGTTACCGAGAAACTCTGACTTTCTTACGCGCGCGTGCGAGCACTATAAGTTTTTAAATCCTTGTCACCGTTGCCACCTTGCAAAACTATTTGATAATCAGTGGATTGTCGGTAACAACGAGGTGGCAAGGGTGACAACGATTGGCGATTTTGCTGATACCAGTGCCTCCGATCATGAAGAGTAAAGGCTCCGATCATGAAGAGTAAAGGCTTCGTTCATGAATGGTAAATTCTCCTATTCTTGATCGGAGGCATCCCTCACTTGAAATGGAGGCATCCCTCACTTGTAATGGAGGCTTACTATTATTTGATAGCACTTTACACCAGTCAGTTCTCGTCTGTCCGGATGTAGGGGTTCGTTTGAGAAAACCAACGTAAAATTTTGTTTTGTTCTTAGTTATTATTAATTTTGCAGTATGAATAGTAACAAGAGGCTGGTATCCCTGGACGTGCTGCGTGGTATGACAGTGGCAGGAATGATTTTAGTGAACAACGGGAGTGGTGACTCGTTCGAGATGCTGCAACACTCGGCATGGAACGGGTTGACACCTTGTGACCTGGTGTTCCCGTTCTTCCTGTTTATCATGGGTATCTCCTGTTACCTGTCGTTGTCGAAGACGCAGTTCGTACCCACAGCCCCTATTATATATAAGGTGGTGAGACGTAGTGTGCTGCTTTTTGTGATAGGTCTGCTGATCAACTGGTTCGGCAATGCCGTCTGGGGTGATCCTTTTGACTTTGCCCATCTGCGTTATTTTGCGGTCTTGCAGCGGATAGCCCTCTGCTATTTCTTCGTGTCGATGTTCGCCCTCTTTGTGAATCATCGCTATACGATACCAACCATCGTCCTGTTGCTCTGCGGTTACGGCATCCTGTTGATCGCGGGGGACGGTTATGCGGAGGATGCCCGTGTGAACATCTTAGGACGCACCGACCTGTTGTTGTTCGGCTATGACCACCTCTATCATCATACCCCCATTGACCCGGAGGGACTGTTAGGTACCATCTCAGGTGTGGCGCATGTGCTGATCGGGTTCTATTGCGGAAAACTGATCAAGACAGCGGGCTCCATAGAGCGGAAGATGATCGGGTTGTTTGCCGTTGGAATCGTGTGTGTGATGATTGGTTATCTGCTGAGTTACGGTCTTCCGCTGAACAAATGCGTATGGAGTCCGTCGTATGCGCTTGTCACCTGCGGACTTGCCGCGTCCCTGCAGGCACTGGCAATGCTGGTGGTCGACTATCGCTCGTGTAATCCGCTTTATTACAAGGGCTTCCAGATATTTGGCATGAATGCCCTGATACTTTATGTAGGCAGTGAACTGCTTGCCATTGTGTTTGGGCGTTGGGGTGTCTCATCGTTTATCTACGATGTCCTGCACACGGTCATTTCCTCGTTGAAATGGTGCTCATTGGCATACGCCCTGACGTTTGTGGCTATCAATTTCGTCATAGGCTATGTGCTGTATCGTAAACGTATATTCATAAAACTATAGATATGCAGAAGATTTGTATATTCACAGGGGCTCGTCCTAACTTCGTGAAAGTGGCTCCCATCATCCGTTCCATCGAGAAGACGGAAGGTATTTCGTATCAATTAGTGTATGCCGGCAAGAGTGACGACCCGACGTTGGAGGACTCGTTGTTTGTCGACTTGCAGATGCCACGACCCGATGTGTTCTTAGGGGTGGACTGTGAGAACTTGAACGAACTGACGGGTAGGGTGATGTCAGAGTTCGAGCAGTATTTAGAACAGCATGAGACGGATACCGTCATCGTGGTGGACGACCTCGCCTCGACGATGGCTGCCGCTATCGTGACGAAGAAGAGGGGGTTGCGCTTAGCGCACTTGGTGGCTGGTACTCGTTCTTTCGATATCCGTATGCCAAAGGAAATCAATCGGTTAGTGATTGACGGTTTAAGTGATTTGCTGTTTACGGCAGGCACCAGTTCAAACAGTATTGCGACACGTGAGGGTGCTGAGATGCACAAGATATATATGGTGGGCAATATCCTGATGGACTCGTTGCGCTACAACCATGACCGCTGGCAGCGTCCAGCGTGCCTGGAGGGTATCGGGGACGGTGAGTATCTTGTCTTCACCATCAACCGCAAGGCACTGCTCGCCGACAAGGAGAACCTGCAACGAATGCTCGATGCCATCATGGAGGAGGCAGGCGACATCCCAGTCATCGCCCCTCTGCGCCCTTCCGTCACCGCTCAACTCTCGACTCTCAACTCTCAACTTTCAACTCTCCACTCCCTCCCATACCTGGAGTTCGGCTACCTGACATCCCATGCCAAGGGTATCATCACCGACTCTGGTAATGTCGCCGAGGAGGCTACCTTCCACCATGTGCCTTGTATCACCCTGAATAGTTACACGGAGCATATTGAGACTGTGAAACAGGGGACGAACGAGTTGGTAGGTGAGGATGCCGGGAAACTGCGTGATGCCATGCGTCGTCTGGTGGCAGGCGCGTGGAAGACAGGTAATTTGCCCGACCGTTGGGACGGCAGGTCGGCGGAGCGTATCGTACAGATATTACTTGGAATGAAATGAATCGTTAGAATTTAGAATAAGGTAACTATGTATAAAGTATCAGTTGTTACGCCCTTCCATAATGTGGATATGGGTATGTTTGAGAAATGCGCCGAGTCGATGCGTTGGCAGACAATAGGGTTCGAGAACGTGGAGTGGATCATCGTGGTGCATAATTGTGAACCGAAATACCTGCCGTTGCTGACGGAGATGTTCAAGAACGACCATAACGTCCTCATCAAGGAACTGAACGACGGTATGCATACACCGGCAACACCGCGTAACCATGGCATACAGTTTGTGACGGCGCCCTACCTGGGATTTCTTGACGGCGACGATAGTTATACACCCGACTGTCTGGAGGTGGCAAGGCGCGAGATGGTTGAGACCGGAGTGCAGGTGGTGACTTTCCGACGGGAGTATGAGTTGGAGAAGGAGACACTGCATCCGCATACGGAAAAGGTGATGTGGAACCAGACGGAGTGGCGCATCGTCTTGGACCGTGACCAGTTTCAGCAGGATAAGATGTTCAGTGGACTGTGGCCTTTCTCTACCTCACGCCTGTTTGACGTGGAGTTTATCCGCAAGAATAATCTCCTGTTCTCGAAGGACGTGCTCTGGGTAGAGGATGTGTGGCATACGGGCATGTGTCTCATGAAAGCCGACAGGGTGTGCTACCTGCCTCAGTTCATCGGCTATCATTATTTCATCAATAGCGGCTCTATCATACAGGATAAGAAGAAACCGATGGAGGACTTGCTGGAGTGCTTCAAGTCGGCAACACTCATCATCGATGACCTGACGGCACTGGGGGTTGACGTGAATGATACGGCGCAGACGATGTTCTCGCTGCTGACACAATACTACCTGGCATCTGACCTGACGGTGGAGCAGCGGCGCACACTGAGTGACATGGTACAGCCTTACCTCAAGCAGTTGCGCAAGATGACACCGTCGAAACTGCACTCCCCTGAAGAGTGCTACCTGAGTTACCACCTGCCTCAGGAAGTGCTTGGGAATCCCGAGAACCCGATGGACAGTCCGACACTGAAAGACGCCATGAACGGATGGTCGGACATGATGGAGATACTGCGTAACAACGCGGAGACGGACTACGGACAGCACTACCATTTTGACCAGGTGGAGAAACTGGCGGACTATCAGCGACTGGTGCCTCTGACCGACTATGAGAACTACAAGCGACTCATCGACCTGCAGACGAATATCGGTGAGAGCGGAATATTAACCACGGCACCCATGCGACAGTATCTGGTCAACCAAAAAGGGAGACGCTTCCCCTGTAACGATATTCATCTGCAACCCTACATGGAGAGTTTCGCCACCACATTGAAGGGACACCATAACCTGTTGGTAGCCATTGTGGGTCCTCGTAACAAACAGACCAATGACGGTTGTACGGTAGAGACACTGGAGAGTCAGATGGTGAAGAAGTATATGTGGTATTACCATTATGCTCGTGGCAAGAACCGTGCTGAATTCTCAATGCCTGACGACCTGTTCTTCAAGACTGATCCACGTGAGGAGATGCATACGATATGCCGCTATGCACTGCTGGATCGTGAGATAGACCAGATCGTGGCTCGCGACACCCGACGGGTGGTTGAAATGTTCGAATACATCACGACACACCGCACTGAACTGATAGCGGAAATACGGGAAAACGACGCGCAACGAGCCGACGAGGTGGCTGCTGCCTTCCAGTCGGAGCAACCCCTGGCAGTGGCACTGTGGCATAAACTGCAGCGTATCGTTGCCTTCGGTGCCGGTGAGTGCTATATTGCCACTACTCGCATGAAACAGTTTACGGGACAGACACCCCACAATAACGGCTACTACTATACGGAAGAGACCATCTATGGTCGTGCCGTGGCTGACGATAGCGATATGTTCGAGACAGTAGCCTCGGGCAGTTTCCACGAGTATCTGCCGATGAGTGGGGGCAATGCCGCTACCGTGTTCTGTACGGATGCCAAAGTAGGACAACTCTACCATCTGGTAGTCACTAATAAAGCAGGACTGTATCGCTATGTCACTGACCATGTGGTGTCAATCAATGAGACACAGATGGACAAGATATTGTTCACGATATACTGAGTGGTCGCCATCCTCATTTTTAGGTATTTAGGTAGGAACTGTTGAAAAATAGAAGAATATTTCGTACCTTTGCACGAAATATCTGACAGACGATGAGATTATCAGACTTAAAGACTGGCGAGCATGGTGTCATTGTCAAGGTACAAGGACACGGCGGATTCCGTAAGCGCATCATCGAGATGGGCTTTATCAGAGGTAAAGAAGTGGAAGTGCTGTTGAACGCACCACTGCAAGACCCTGTGAAGTATAAGGTGATGGGTTATGAGGTCAGTCTGCGTCGTCAGGAGGCGGACATGATAGAGGTGGTGCCGCCCCCCGCCAAAGACAACCATTCCGGACAACCGAAAACGATGGTGGAGACTTTCACGCTCCATTCCAACGAGGAGAGCGAGGTGATTAACGTCGCTCTGGTGGGTAATCCGAACTGTGGTAAGACCTCTTTGTTTAATTTCGCGTCAGGTGCCCATGAGCGAGTAGGAAACTATTCGGGTGTGACGGTAGATGCCAAAGAGGGGTATGCCGACTTTGAGGGCTATCGCATCAAACTGGTCGACCTGCCCGGAACTTACTCGTTGTCTGCCTATTCCCCGGAAGAACTGTATGTGCGCAAGCAACTGGTGGAGGACACTCCTGATGTGATCATCAATGTCATCGACTCCTCGAATCTAGAGCGTAACCTGTATCTCACCACCCAGTTGATGGACATGCACCTGCGTGTGGTGGTGGCACTGAATATGTATGACGAGTTGGAGCAACGTGGTGACCACCTGAATATCGATACCTTGAGTACCCTGTTGGGTATGCCGATGGTGCCCACCTCTTTCAAGACCGGTTGGGGGCTCGACGAGTTGATGCACGAAGTGATCCATATCTTCGAGAACAGGGAGGGTCACGACCAGTACTATCGTCATATCCATATCAGTCATGGGCATGAGATAGAGGACGGTATCAGTCATATCCAGCAATTCCTGAAGGGTAATGACTTGCTCCGTCTGCGCTATTCTACCCGTTGGCTCGCCATCAAACTGCTGGAGAACGACAAGAAAGTGGAGGAGGTGATTCGGGTATTACCTGAGGCACAACAGATTATCTGGGCGCGTGACCTGGCGGCACATCGTGTGAAAGAGGAGACGGGTGACGATACGGAGACGGCTATCATGGATGCCAAATACGGCTTTATACGTGGTGCCTTGCAGGAGGCTGGCTATGAGATGGGACATAAGGATGACACCTATAAGGTGACCCATAAACTGGATGCGCTGATAACAAGTAAATGGCTGGGATTCCCCATCTTCCTTCTGTTGCTCTTCCTGATGTTCGAGGTGACCTTTGCCTTAGGACAATATCCGATGGACTGGATAGAGATGGGTGTCGAGTGGCTGGGTGACTTCGTGGGTAATCATCTGGCTGACGGTCCGCTGAAAGCGATGCTGGTGGATGGATGTATCGGTGGTGTGGGTGCCGTCATCGTGTTCCTGCCACAGATATTGATACTCTATACCTTTATCTCCTTCATGGAGGACTCCGGCTATATGGCACGTGCTGCCTTTATCATGGATAAGTTGATGCATGGTATGGGACTGCATGGTAAATCGTTCATCCCCCTGATCATGGGCTTCGGTTGTAATGTGCCTGCCGTGATGGCTACCCGTACGATAGAGAGCCGTCGCTCACGACTGATCACCATGCTGGTGTTGCCTATGATGTCGTGCTCCGCGCGCTTACCTATCTATATTATGATCACAGGTGCCTTCTTCGCCGTCAAGTATCAGGGACTGGTGATGATATCCCTGTATGTGGTGGGTATCATCCTGTCTGTGGTGATGGCACGTGTGTTAAGCACTTGGGTCATCAAGGGGGAGGACACTCCGTTTGTGATGGAGTTGCCACCATACCGTTTCCCGACGGCGAAGGCGATCTTCCGTCATACCTGGGAGAAGGGTAAGCAGTATCTAAAGAAGATGGGTGGTATCATCCTTGTGGCAAGTATCATCGTATGGGCATTAGGCTATTTCGGGACGATGGGTGTCGCTCCCTCGTTGGAGGAGAGTTTCATCGGTATGCTGGGTAAGTTGATAGAACCTTTGTTCTATGCCCAGGGCTTCGACTGGCGACTGGATATCAGTCTGCTTGCCGGCGTAGGAGCAAAGGAGATCGTAGCATCTACCATTGGGGTGCTCTATGGGGATGGTGTCTACAACTTCACACCGTTGGTTGCCTATAGTTTCCTGCTCTTTGTATTGATATACTTCCCATGTATCGCTACTATTGTAGCCATCAAACATGAGAGCGGCTCATGGAAATGGGCAATCTTTGCAGCACTCTATACCACTGTGTTGGCGTGGATCGTCAGTGCCGCCGTCTACCAGATAGGTAGTTTGTTCTGATTACTCGTGGTGATAAGGCTCGCCTTTAATAATCGTACAGGCTCGGTAGACCTGTTCGGTAAAGGTGAGACGTATCATCTGATGACTGAAGGTCATCTTGGATAAACTGACTTGTTCGTTGGCTCTGGCATAGACCTCCTTGGAGAAACCGTAAGGACCGCCGATGATGAAGATCAGTCGTCGTGCCGTGTTGCGTTTCTGTTCCAGCCAACGGGCGAACTCCACACTACGGTATTCCTTGCCATGCTCGTCCAAGAGGACCACGGTGTCGGAGGGCTGTAACTGTTTGAGGATGAGTTCTCCCTCTGCCTGTTTCTGTTGTTCCTCCGTCAGACTCTTGGTATTCTTGAGTTCAGGAATAGTAACAACTTCAAAGGGCATGTAATGATTGATGCGTTCCACATAGTCATTAATGCCGGCAATAAAGTGTTTATTGACGGTTTTACCGACTTGTATCAGCAGGGTCTTCATCGTTGTCTTCTACGGCATAGATACTCTTGCCGTGATGTACAGGGCAGAGTGTCTCGTTCTTGTCGATAGGGGGATATTCGTCACGACGCTTGGGGTTCATGGGGAACCATCCCTTCTGTACGCGCTTCTTCTGAGAGAACAACTCACCGATGCCCCAAAGCGCGGAGGCACCGAACACGCCAATGACGGCGGACACAATTGGGTTCTCAATGAATAGGGCAGCCAGGATGCAGGCGATACCGATGATTAGATAGACGACCCAAGGACGGGTGCCCCAGTGATATTCCGTCTTAATCACGATAGGGTGCCATATCCCGATGGTCAGGAATGTGCAGATGGCAATAATGATACCTGTGAAATACATATCTGTTACTTGTTTTATCTTGTGGAATGGAATCCATCGAGGTTCTCATAACGGTGGCGCATCATCCGTTGATAGATATTGCGCATCCAATACGGTGTGGCAAGGGTGAAGGCGAGTCCGATGACGATCATCACACTGAAGGCGACAGTATCATTGAAGAGCGCCTGAAGGATAAGGACAAGGACTACAGGCACGAAGAATACAATGAGTTCGATGATCAGTTGGAGTTTGTTCTCAAACTGGTTCTTACCTGTGATCTTGTCATTTAAGGGTAGTGTCTGCTTGTTATAGACCGCCAGTTGGAAGAGCAGAAAGTATTCCGGTCCTGTGGTAATCAGCAGGTAGGCGAGAACCATCAGTAGGGAGAACTTGCCGGAGATGATAGGAGGTAATAGCAACAGGAAAGGCAACAGGACGATGGCGCAGTAGAAATAATACTTGGCACGCAGCAGTGTCAGGATGTTCTCCTCATGCACCATCAGCAGGTCGATATAGTTGCCTTCGGGTCCCATCACCTTGACGAGATTCACGGCACCGAAGAACACAAAGCAGTACAGGCACCACATATTACGGGCAAAGCCTCCCGTATAGGCATCAGTATAGGCGATCATCAAGGAGAGTATAGTGATGATGACGACACCCTGGATGAAACGGGTGCGGATAGCCTTGTTGCGCATCGTACTCTTGATCTCCAGTTTGAGGTATTCACCGATCTGACCGAAACGGTTGAGTGCCGTGAACTCGGAGACGTGCTTCAACTTGGTCTTCTCATGTTTGGATATCTCGTCATATATCAAGTGCATCTGCAAAGTGCGGTTGATAAGGAACAGAACGACAAAGAGGACGGCAAAGAGGGCGAAAGCATACCATGAGAAAGCGTACTCCCCTAAGAAATCGAATACCTGGTCGAAGAGTTTGTCGGCTGACTTGTCGGGCAACAGGAAGAAGGGTAGTGTGAAAGAGCCATAGAAGACAATAGGTAAAGCCCACCAGAACATACTGCGGTTCACCAGTGTGCGCACCAGCAAATACCATTGGCTGTTGGTCAGTATCATCAGATGAAGTAACAGCAACATACCGAGTCCTTGTAGAAGTGTCATGCTGCCACAGACACAGATGAAGGTATAAGGCAGGAACAGCGCCATCCATAACAGGTTGCTGATGTCGAAGAGTTGTGATACTAAGAAACAGTCGACAGCCGTGTATTTACTGATAGGCATCAGCAGATAAGGCTTGACAAGCATGACGGGAGTCTGTTGTGCCATGAAACGCCCGAAGAAGTCGAGTAGCAGCACAAAGGGAAGGATGAAAAACAACATCTGGTATTCATCCTCTTTCGCCGCCACCCATCCTAAGAAGGTGCCGATGGCAAGGAAGTAAACTAAGAAGAAGGCTAATCCCAGATAGGCAAAGAACTTACCATACTGGTTAGCCTCAAACATCACATTACGTTTCTCGCTTAACTTGTTATTCTTCCGAAGCAAACGGAATAGTTGAAGTTTATTCATGTTATCTCAAATCTATGATTTCTGCGTTAGGGTAGGACTTGGGGCTGAAACGGAACATACCGTCGGACAGTTTCGCCTTCTTGAAGTTAGACACGGTGATCGTAGTCCATTGCTTGTTCTGCAGCATACGGATCTGGGAAGGGACGTAGGTCTGCTTGTTGATAGTAATCACCAACTCAGAGATACTCTTGCCTTTCCCTTTCAGGGTGACAACGTGACTATTCCCACTGGTAGTCATTGTAGCGGTATATCCCTGCTTGTACATATAAATAAAGTTATAGGGATTAATCGCCTGCAAGTCGGCGGCAGAGGGATTATTGACATTCACCTCGTCGTTCTGTTTGACATACGTCCATTGTGTCTTACCGTCAAACCAGACGATAGCCTCGTTGGTGGTGGTATGGAACTTGCGTCCCTTGATGTATATCGTACCACTCGTACTACCATATTGCTTACTGTTGATACTAAAAGAAGCCTGTACGCCACTCTTATGAGCAACGACACTCGCTGTCTTGTCAAGGACCGACTTGGCGGTCTGTCCGTAGGATGCCAACGCAAAGAGCAGCATCATCAAAGTGATCTTTATCTTCTCCATTGACTAAGTAAATTATCAAGACTCGTCTCATCTTGTATCAGTACTTCACGTGGTTTGGAACCATGAGCGGCACCTACCACACCAGCCTTCTCCAACTGGTCCATCAGACGACCGGCACGGTTGTAGCCAATCGCGAACTTACGCTGTATCAGACTCGTCGAACCGCTCTGGTTAATCACAATCAGACGGGCTGCATCCTCAAACATCGGGTCAAGGTGCTGCATGTCCACATCGGCAGCCTCACCCATCTCGTCATCAGGCATGTCAGGCTCAGGCAACTCGAAGGCAGAGAGATAGCCCTGCTGCTGGGAGATAAACTGGTTGATGCGCTCCACCTCTGGTGTGTCGACAAAGGCACACTGCACACGGACGGGTTCACCACCGTTGAGATAGAGCAGGTCACCGCGTCCTATCAACTGCTGGGCTCCCGGACGGTCGAGAATGGTACGGGAGTCGATCATGGCACCCACACGGAAGGCAATACGACTCGGGAAGTTCGCCTTGATAGTTCCGGTGATGATATTCGTGGTAGGACGCTGGGTGGCGATGATCATGTGGATGCCCACGGCACGTGCCAACTGGGCGATACGGGCGATAGGCAGTTCCACCTCCTTACCGGCAGTCATGATCAAGTCACCGAACTCATCGATCACCACCACGATATAAGGCATGAACTTATGTCCTTTCTCCGGATTCAACTGGCGGTTGATGAACTTCTTATTGTATTCCTTGATATTACGTGCCTGCGCTATCTTCAACAGGTCGTAACGGGTATCCATCTCCTTACACAGTGAGTTCAGGGTGTTGACCACCTTCTTGACATCGGTGATGATAGGCTCCGCGTCGTCATCAGGGATTTTGGCAAGGAAGTGTTTCTCAATACTTGAGTAGACGCTGAACTCCACCTTCTTCGGATCGACGAGCACTATCTTCAACTCGGCGGGATGCTTCTTATATAATAAAGAGGTGATGATGGCGTTCAAGCCGACAGACTTACCCTGACCAGTGGCACCAGCCACCAGCAGGTGAGGGGCTTTGGCAAGATCGAACATGAAGACCTCGTTGGTAATCGTCTTACCTACCGCACATGGCAGGTCCATCGTCGTCTCCTGGAATTTCTTTGAGTTAAGAATCGATTCCATCGAGACAATGCTGGGTTTCGCATTCGGTACCTCAATACCAATCGTTCCCTTTCCGGGGATAGGAGCAATGATACGGATTCCCAAGGCAGAAAGACTCAGGGCGATATCGTCCTCCAAGTTACGGATACGAGAGATACGCACACCAGGAGCAGGAGTAATCTCGTAAAGGGTGATGGTAGGACCGACGGTAGCCTTGATACTACTAATCTCCACCCCGAAGTTACGCAGCACGTCCACAATACGGTTCTTGTTTGCCGTCTGCTCTGTCATGTCAATATACGGTTTACCGTCGTCATCGTATTTCTTCAATAAGTCGAGGGTCGGGTAGCGGTAGTTCTCCAGGTCACGCTTGGGATCGTATGGAGTCGTGATGTCGCCATACTCGCCCACGAGGTCCTTACCGCTTGCTGTCTCCTCCTTCTCACCAGTCTCAACAGTCATCTCCACACCAGTGGTGTCTTTCACAGGAATGACATTATCTGCCACAACAGGTTCTTGCTTGTCGTACACAGATAAGGGTTCTCGCACCTGTGCTTCCTCCTGTTCGAATTCAACGGTCTGTTCTTCGGGATCGTCAAATACCGTCGGGTCCTCTAAGGTCTCTATAGGCTGCTTGTCGTCCGAGTCACCCTTACCGATATTTATTTCCATCGGTATCTTTTTCAGATAGTGCAACGGATTGAATATCTTACGGATGATAATGATGGTCTCAGCACTCAGGTATATAAGGAACGCAATGGCAATAACTCCCAATAAGAAGGTAAGCCCGGGTGCTCCTACCAACCCCTCTAATAGATCACAGATGGCTAAACCGTGATCGCCACCGGGGTTGAAATGGGAGTCGATGAAGAACGGTGTCAGGAATTTGGCAAATGTCACAGAGGTCCATATCATGATGAGTGCCAGTCCCATGAACCATTTGATTAAGTTGACCTTATACGCTCTCATCAAATTGACTGAGATTAACAGGATGAAAAGAGGAATGAGGAAAGCGGGTAATCCAAAGCAACGCTTGATAAAATACCAGGAACTATAGGCTCCTAATGAGCCACAGGAATTCTGGAACTCACCGTTTTGGTTGAGCACCTCCCCGTCCTTGGGTGTCTCTATCATGCTCTGGTCTGCGGCACCTGTCGTGAAATAGGAGATGAATGCCCATATCAGGTAACCTGCCACAAACAACAAAAGGAAACCCAGACAGAAATTCAGGCGCTCGTTGTGGAATATCTTGTCAATGCCTAATGCCTCTTTGAAAGAGGTCGCAGTGGTTGTTTTCTTTTTCTTTGCCATAGTTTTCTTTTAAATAATGTGCAAAAGTAATTGAAAAAACTCAGAAATCGCCATAAAATCGTCTTTTTTTTTGTATTTTATCGTATCTTTGCACCTTGTAAACAAAAGTTTGATGAAAAAGATTCTATATAGCAAATACGATAAGACGAAAATCGGCACCCTGCCAAGGATCATCTTCGAAGGAAGGATCGTAGTCGTTGTCACTGCGAAGGAGGCGGAGAAAGCCGTCGAATTCCTGCTCACACAAAACATCATCGGCATAGATACGGAGACACGCCCTTCATTTAAGAAAGGGAGGGTCAACCAAGTGGCACTACTGCAAGTTGCCACACATGATGTCTGTTTCTTATTCCGCTTGAACCTGATAGGTATGACGACAGCCGTTAAGAGACTCCTGGAGGACACCAAGGTCCCTAAGATAGGCTTGTCGTTGCATGACGATCTGATGATGCTGTCAAAGCGGGGCGATTTCAATCGGGGAAATTTCATTGACCTGCAGGATAAAGTCAAGGAGATCGGCGTTGAGGATATGAGCCTGCAGAAACTCTTTGCCAATTTCTTCGGGCAGCGCATCAGTAAGCGTGACCAACTCTCTAACTGGGAGGCAGATGTGTTGAGTGACAAACAGAAGATTTATGCGTCAACTGACGCATGGACTTGTATTTTGCTTTATGAGGAGTTGATGCGTTTAGAGCAGACAGGAGATTATGAACTGATAAAAGTAGAGCATGAAGTACAAAAAGATACAGTTACGGAAGGGAAAGGATGAAAGCCTTCGTCGTTTCCATCCTTGGGTCTTCTCTGGTGCTATCCAACACATGGAGGAGGGCATTCAGGAAGGTGAGTTAGTGCGTGTTGTCACTTTTGAGGGCGATTTCATCGCAGTCGGACATTATCAGCAAGGTTCTATTGCCGTTCGTGTCCTGACCTTCTCTGATGTCGAGATCGACCGTGAGTTCTGGTATTCCCGCTTGCGGTCGGCATTACAGATGCGTCTTGATATCGGTATCGCCGACAACCTTCGGAACAACACCTATCGCTTAGTGCATGGCGAGGGCGACCATCTTCCTGGTTTGATTATTGATGTCTATGGGAAGACAGCCGTGATGCAAGCCCATTCCATCGGTATGCATCTGATGCGCAAGGAGATTGCGAAGGTCCTCGTTGAGGTGATGGATGCCCGTATCGCTCATATTTATTATAAGAGTGAGACCACACTCCCCTTTATGACGGAGGAGGACATGAACGGTTTCCTCTATGGCGGCAGTGATGATAATATCGCCTTGGAGAACGGACTGAAGTTCCGTGTCGACTGGCTCAGGGGACAGAAGACAGGTTTCTTTGTCGACCAGCGCGAAAACCGTTCGTTGCTGGAGCAGTATGCCAAAGGAAAACGTGTGCTGAACATGTTCTGCTATACAGGTGGTTTCTCGTTTTATGCCATGCGAGGCGGTGCTGAGTTGGTACACTCTGTCGATAGTTCAGGAAAGGCAATCGCACTTACCAAGGAAAATGTCTCATTGAATTTCCCGGGTGATGCCCGCCATGAAGCCTATTGTGAGGATGCCTTTAAGTTCTTGGAGGGAATCGGTAAACCAACCACTGACAGCCAACAGCCTTCCGTGTCCTATAACCTCATCATCCTTGATCCACCAGCATTTGCCAAGCACCGTGGTGCCTTGCATAATGCTTTGAAAGGTTATACCAGGCTGAATCAGAAGGCTTTTGAGAAAATTGAGAAGGGGGGCATCCTCTTTACGTTCTCTTGTTCACAGGTGGTGACGAAGGATCATTTCCGCAATGCGGTATTTACTGCGGCTGCACTTGCCAAGCGCAAGGTCCGCATCCTGCACCAGTTGCATCAGCCTGCCGACCATCCCATTAATATCTATCATCCTGAAGGGGAATATCTAAAAGGATTAGTGCTCTATGTTGAGTAAAGTAAGAGATTACATTAAGAAGTATAAACTGCTTGATACTAACGAGTTATATCTTGTTGCATTAAGCGGTGGTGCTGATAGCGTTTCTTTGTTGTTGCTACTCGATGAAATGGGGTATCAAACGCATGCGATCCATTGTAATTTCCATCTTCGTGGGGAGGAGTCTGACAGGGATGAACGGTTTTGTGAGAGTCTCTGCCAACAGAAAAACATCCCATTCCATCGCGTCCATTTCGATACGTTGATGTATGCCGAAACACATAAGGTTAGCGTTGAAATGGCAGCCCGTGAACTCAGATATCGCTATTTCGAGCAACTAAGAAATGATATCGGGGCTGCTGGTGTCTGCGTGGCTCACCATCGTGACGATGCGGTAGAGACGGTATTGCTGAATCTGGTCCGTGGAACAGGTTTGCGAGGTCTGACGGGTATTCAGCCCAAGAACGGCAATATCCTCCGTCCGCTATTGTGTCTCTCAAGAAAAGAGATAGAAGCGTATCTGAGAACGAAGGGGCAGGAATATGTGACCGACTCTACCAATCTGGAGGCTGACGTGCAGCGTAATGTAATCCGCTTGAAGGTGTTACCATTATTGCAAGAACTGAATCCTGCAGTGTCGGAGAATATACAGCGGACAGCGGAAAATCTGTTAGAAGCACAACAGGTATTAGATGCGGTTAGTAATCTGTTTGATGATGTTAAAGAGTTAGAACTAAATGAGTTAAAGAAATTTGGTTCAAGTGAATATATTGTCTATCAATGGGCAAAACAATACGGATTCAACGGCGCACAAGTAAGGCAGATCATGGAGGCAGAGACGGGTCGTGTTTTCTCTTCTCCTGCGGGTTATGACTTGTTGGTCGACCGTGGTAGACTACTCGTTGAACCCTCGTTAAAACCGATGAAACCGTTATTGATTCCAGAAGAGGGAACCTACGTGCTGGACCACCAGATGAGACTCTCGGTGAAGAAAGAGCCAGCCTGGATATCGAAAGATGCAGCCATCGCTACGGTAGATGCTTCTAAGGTGCGCTTTCCTTTGACTGTCAGACGAGTGGAGGAAGGTGATGTGATGCAGCCATTCGGTATGGAGGGGCGAAAACTATTGAGTGATTTGATGACTGACCGTAAGATGACGTTATTTGAGAAGCGCCGTCAGTTGGTGGTGACAGATGCGGATCATCAGGTTGTTTGGCTCGTTGGCATCCGTACCGACCACCGTTTTCAGGTATCAGATACCACGACAGAAGTGCTGTCTTTTGTCCCAAAACTTGTCTGAGTTTTAGGTATTGTTAGTCCGGGTGCCTCGGACAGTCTGTTCCGGTACTTCGGATGCCCCATACTGGGCATTTGTATACCATGTACCAAGAATACGCATACTTTATGCAAACCATGTCTATCCTGCATCCGAGGCATTGCTATTCCCGATTATGATGAGGCAATGCAACCTTAGGTGCAGGATTAAGTGCAGGAAAATGACACGTAACCAACTGATAATCAGCAGTGGGTGCAGGAAAAGCGGAATTATCTTGAACTGGTGTGTAAATATAAATATGATTAAAGTTGTTTGTTATTTCATTTTTTATTTGTATCTTTGCACGTTCATTTAAGCAAAGCGTAAAAAACAGACAATAATTTATGGGAAAGAGATTCGCCGAGCATGGCGGTTTGAACTTGACGCAGGTAAACAATGACATCCTGCAGATATGGAAGGAGAAGAATGTGTTCCTTCGCTCTATAGAGGAGCGTGAGGGTTGTCCTCAGTTTGTGTTCTTTGAGGGACCTCCCTCTGCAAACGGTCATCCAGGTATTCACCATGTGCTGGCACGTTCTATCAAGGACACTTTCAACCGTTATAAGACCATGCGTGGCTACCAGGTACACCGCAAGGCTGGTTGGGACACCCATGGACTGCCTGTCGAGTTAGGTGTGGAGAAGGAACTCGGTATTACCAAGGCTGATATCGACAATAAGGAGTCAGCGCGCTATATCTCTACAGAGGATTATAACCTCAAGTGTCGGGAGAATGTGATGATGTACACTGCCGAATGGCGTGAACTGACTGAGAAGATGGGCTATTTCGTCGACCTTGACCATCCTTATATCACTTATGACAACAAGTATATCGAGACCCTTTGGTGGTTGTTGAAGCAGTTCTACCAGAAAGGACTGCTCTATAAAGGCTATACCATTCAGCCGTATTCTCCAGCCGCAGGTACTGGTCTGTCATCACATGAGTTAAACCAGCCCGGTTGCTACCGAGATGTGAAGGACACCACCTGTACGGCACAGTTTAAGATGAAGAATCCGAAACCCGAGATGACCGAGTGGGGAACCCCTTATTTCCTCGCATGGACGACGACACCGTGGACTCTTGCCGCTAACTCTGCACTCTGTGTTGGTCCGAAAATCGACTATGTCGCCGTACAGACCTTCAACCCCTATACCGCAGAGCCTATCACCATCGTGATGGCAGAGGCACGTCTGAACGCCTATTTCAAGGAAGAGGGTAAGGATGGTGATCTGAATGCCTATCAGGCAGGTGACAAGGTGATTCCTTGGAAGATCGTCGGACATTACAAAGGTACGGACCTCGTCGGTATGGAGTATGAGCAGTTGATGCCTGCCATCAAGCCGATGGGTGACGCCTTCAAGGTGATACCCGGTGACTATGTGACGACCGACGACGGTGCCGGTATCGTGCATATCGCTCCTAACTTCGGTGCTGATGATGCCTTTGTGGCAAAGAAAGCAGGAATCTGTCCTATCGTGCTGATAGACAAGAAAGGGGCAGAGCGTCCTGTTGTGGACCTGCAAGGTAAGTATTTCGTCGTAGATGACCTTGATGCCGACTTCGTGAAGAATTATGTGAATGTCGAGGAATGGAACAAGTTCGCAGGACGTTACGTGAAGAATGCCTATGATGAGACACTGACCGACAAGGACGAGACACTGGATATCTCTATATGCATGGACTTGAAGGCTCAGAACAAAGTGTTTAAGATTGAGAAGCATGTGCATAACTATCCGCATTGTTGGCGTACAGACAAACCCGTGCTTTACTATCCGTTGGATTCGTGGTTTATCAAGAGTACAGCAAAGAAAGAGCGCATGAGTGAGTTGAACAAGACCATCAACTGGCAGCCAGAGTCAACAGGTACAGGTCGTTTCGGTAACTGGCTCGACAACCTGAATGACTGGAACCTGTCACGTAGCCGTTTCTGGGGAACACCGCTTCCCATCTGGCGCTCAGAGGATGGCGAGGAAATCTGTATCGGTAGTGTGGAGGAACTCTACAACGAGATAGAGAAGGCAGTGAAGGCTGGTGTTATGTCGTCAAACCCACTGAAGGAGAAAGGTTTTGTTCCTGGTGACATGTCACAGGAGAACTATGATAAGATAGATCTTCACCGCCCCTACGTCGACTATATCTTCCTTGTGTCTCCAACAGGTAAGAGAATGAAACGTGAGAGCGACCTGATTGACGTGTGGTTTGACTCTGGCTCTATGCCATACGCACAGATTCACTATCCCTTTGAGAATCGTGATGCCATCGACCAGAATAAGGCATTCCCCGCAGACTTCATCAATGAGGGTGTGGACCAGACCCGTGGATGGTTCTTTACGCTGCATGCTATCGCCACGATGATTTTCGACTCTGTTGCCTTTAAGAATGTCATTTCCTCCGGTCTTGTACTGGATGCCAAGGGTAATAAGATGTCCAAGCATGTCGGTAATGTGGTGAACCCGTTTGAGATGATTGAGAAATACGGTTCTGATGCCGTACGTCTGTATATGATGACGAACTCGGAGCCTTGGGACAACCTGAAGTTTGACCCAGAGGGTGTGGATGAGATACGTCGTAAGTTCTTCGGAACCCTTTATAACACCTATTCCTTCTTCGCGTTGTATGCCAATGTGGATGGCTTTGTTCCGTCTGTTGCTGTGACACAGCAACAGTCAAGACCAGAGATCGACCGATGGATACTGTCGTCACTGAACACCTTGATTCAGAAAGTGACGGCAGAGTTGGAGAACTATGATCCGACCCGTGCCGGTCGACTCATTGATGCCTTTGTCAATGACGACCTGAGCAACTGGTATGTCCGTCTGAACCGTAAACGTTTCTGGGGTAAGGAGATGAGTGATGACAAGCGGTCTGCCTACGACACGCTCTATACCTGTCTGTTGACTATCTCCAAACTGCTGGCACCATTCGCACCTTTCTATGCCGACCAACTTTATCGTGACTTAGGCGGTGAGAAAGACAGTGTTCATCTGGACGCATTCCCCGTTGCAGACGAGTCGATGATTGACAAGGACTTGGAGGCACGTATGGAGATGGCACAGAAGATCACCTCTATGGTACTTGCCTTACGTCGTAAGGTGAATATCAAGGTACGTCAGCCGCTGCAGGCGATTATGATTCCTGCGTCAGACGAGCAGAAACGACATATTGAGGCAGTGAAGGACCTGATTATGAACGAGGTGAATGTCAAGGATTTGAAGTTCGTGGAGGGTACTGGTATCCTGGTGAAGAAAGTGAAGTGTAACTTCCGTACGATGGGTAAGAAGTTCGGTAAACTGATGAAGAGTGTCGCCGCTGCTGTCGAGGCACTGAGTCAGGAGCAGATTGCCGAACTGGAAGCCAACGGGAAACTCACTATAGTTCCTGTAGGTACTATAGATCCTATAGAAATCCTCACCGAGGATGTAGAGATTATCAGCGAGGACATCCCAGGATGGCTCGTCTCGAATGAAGGTAACCTGACCGTCGCCCTTGAGGTCGAACTCACCGAGGGACTGAAACAGGAGGGTATGGCTCGTGAGATTATCAACCGTGTCCAGAACATCCGTAAGGACAGCGGTCTGGAGATTACCGACCGCATCCATATCATCCTCGCACCGAACGACGAGATACAGAAAGCGGTGGCAGGATATGGTGATTACATCATGACACAGGTATTAGCCGATGACATCACCATCGCGCCTAATGACGGTGTGGAAGTGGAGTTTGATGACTTTAAATTGAATATCCAAATAACTAAATCTAAATAATTATGGCAGACAAGACACGTTATTCTGATGAGGAACTTGAGGAGTTCCGTCAGATTATCAACGAGAAACTGGCACTTGCGAAGCGCGACTACGACCAGATGATGAATGTGCTGATGAACAAGGATTCTAATGATGTGGACGACACGTCTCCTACATATAAGGCATTGGAGGAGGGGAGTGCCACCCAGTCGAAGGAAGAGTTGATACAGATGGCATCCCGTCAGCAGAAATTCATCCAAGGACTGAAGGCTGCCTTGGTGCGTATCGAGAACAAGACCTATGGTATTGACCGTATCACGGGTAAGTTGATTCCGAAAGAGCGTCTGCGTGCTGTTCCCCATGCCACCTTGAGCGTGGAGTCAAAGATGGCAGGCAAGAAGTAAATGAAAGATAAGAATATCGCTAAACGCGGATGGATTGCTGTTGCAATAGTAATGGCAATCCTTATTGTCGACCAGATAATCAAGATTTGGGTGAAGACGAATATGACGCTTCACGAGCAAATCGAGATATTCTCGTGGTTTAAGATTTTATTTATCGAGAATAACGGAATGGCGTATGGCATGGAGTTAGGCTCCAAACTCGTTCTCTCCCTCTTCCGTATCGTCGCTATAGCCTTACTTGGATGGTATATAGCCAGACAGGTGAGGAAGAAGGCACGTTATGGGTATATCATTTGTCTGGCGATGGTGATGGCTGGTGCCGCTGGTAACATCTTTGACTCGATGTTCTACGGTCTTATTTTCAATGCGTCCTCGGAGTATTATACCTCTTACTTCGTCCCCTTTGGTACGGGCTATGCGCCTTTTCTCATGGGAAAGGTGGTGGATATGTTCTACTTCCCCTTGATTGTCACTACATGGCCTGACTGGGTACCGATGGTAGGTGGGAATCATTTTGTGTTCTTTAGTCCGATCTTCAACTTCGCAGACTCCTCTATCTCTGTGGGTGTTGTGCTCTTGTTATTGTTTTACCGTAAGGAGGTCAGTGAGATAGAGTTGTCATTTAAAAAAGAATCGAAAGCCGATGAGGAATAGTCTTGCCATAGTCTTCTTGGTAGTATTTGCCATGGTAGGGTGTAAACCTTCCGTGCCGTCAGAGTATATCCAACCGGGTGACCTGGAGGATATCCTTTACGACTATCATGTGGCGCAGGCAATGGCAAACGAGTCACGGACGAGGAGTAGTGAGGAGAACGGTTATAACAGGAATGCCTATTTCCATGCTGTGTTGAAGAAGTATGATGTGTCAGAGGCGGAGTTTGACTCCTCTCTGGTCTATTATTATTCCCATGCCGAGCGTTTGAGAAGTATCTATCAGCGTGTCAAGGAGCGTTTGAATGACGAGGCGAAAGCGTTAGGCGCATCTGTTGGTGATATCAATAAATACTCAGCCTATAGCACCAAGGGTGACACGGCTAATGTATGGCAGAACGAGACCGACTTGCTGTTGACACCGCTACCTACCAGTAACCGCTATGATATATATGTGAAGGCTGATACCTCATATTATAAAGGTGATACCTTCATGTTCCAGTTTATGTCCGACTTTGTATACCAGAGTGGTTCCAGGGATGCGGTCGTATGTCTTGTCGCTAAATATGAGAACGACAGTACCACGCAGACCATCAGTCATATTTCCGTTACCGGACAGTCACAAGTGCGAATACCCCAGAACCGTGAGGGGACACTCAAGGAACTGCGTGGATTTATCTATCTGAATAACAACGACCGTAACAATGAGATACGCAAGATGTTGTTTATTAGTCAGATACAACTGATTCGATTCCATCCTAAAAAGACTAATGATGAACCAACAAACAACAGGACAATGCCGGCGGATAGCCTGCCCGGAACTCCTGACGCCACAAGGAACACTCCTAACGCAGCAGGTCGTGGAACTCTCCCACGGGATAGTATTAAGTTATTACCCTCTGAGAAAAGAACTCCCTTTCACCGAGTGGACAAGCAGCCGGTTAGCGTTGAGAGAAAATAAGGAGGGTGAACTGACCCTCTGGGACGATAATAAACCAATGATATAAAGACAATGAACCTGAAAGTACGCTTAGCAGTCTTGAGTTTCCTGCAGTTTGCGGTGTGGGGAGCCTATCTGACTTGTATGGGCATCTATCTCAGTAAGATTGGTATGGGTAGTCATATCGGTTCATTCTTTGCCATGCAAGGGGTGGTATCCCTTTTCATGCCTGCCTTGATGGGTGTTGTCGCTGACCGATGGATTCCTGCACAGCGCCTTTTAGGCTATTGTCATCTCTTGGCTGGTACTTTCATAATCCTCGCCGGTTGGTATGGTATGCAGCATGGTGAGCAGGCGGAGTTCGGTGTTCTGTTTGGACTATATACTTTAAGTATTGCTTTCTATATGCCGTCCCTTGCCTTGTCTAACGCTGTTGCCTATAATGCGTTGACGAAGGCAGGTATGGATATCGTCAAGTCTTTCCCGCCTATTCGTGTTTTTGGAACGATCGGTTTTATTGTGACGATGTGGGTGGTCGATGTCTTGGACTATGAGCAGAACCAGAACCAGTTCATGTTAAGTGGTGCCCTCAGTATCCTGATGTTCCTTTATACCTTTACGTTGCCGGAGTGTCCTGTTAACAAGGGCAGTGGGAAGAAATCCTTTATCGATATATTCGGTTTACAGGCGTTCTCCCTCTTTAAGCAGAAGAAGATGGCGATATTCTTCATATTCTCTATTTTCCTGGGTGTCTGTCTGCAGATCACCAATGGTTTCGCCACTCCGTTTATAGACCATTTCAGTACTATGCCTGAGTATGCGGACTCTTTTGGTGTCAAGTATCCAGTAGTGCTGTATTCTATCTCACAGATCAGTGAGACATGTTGTATACTGATGATACCGTTCTTCTTGAAGCGTTATGGTATCAAGAATGTCATGTTGATAGCCATCTTTGCCTGGTTCTTGCGCTTTTTCCTGTTGGGAGCCGGAAACCCAGGTGATAAGGTGTGGATGTTCATACTCTCCATGATTGTTTATGGGGTTGCTTTTGACTTCTTTAATATCAGTGGCTCTTTGTTTGTCGATAAGGTCACGGATGTCACTATGCGGTCCCGTGCCCAAGGGGTGTTTATGTTGATGACCAATGGTATCGGTGCCACGGTAGGCTCTTTTGCCGCACAGGTGATTGTCAATGCGCATACAGCAACGGACGGTACCATAGCATGGAGAAGTTGCTGGGGTCTATTCGCTCTCTATGCGGTGATCGTTGGTGTTGTTTTCAATGTTGTTTTCCGTCCGAAGAAAGACGAGGTGAAGATATAAGATGAAAGAGACGCGTTATTTCTATGTTCCTGATGCGGTACAGGTGAATGAGTTACCTGCCGAGGAGGCATCCCACGCAGTGAGGGTGCTCCGCCTTGATGCTGGTGACGAGATGATGCTGATGGACGGACAGGGTTGTTTCTACCGTGCCGCTGTCACGATGGCGTCGAATCATCATTGTATGTATGCCATTCAGGAGACACTGCCGCAACAACGCCCATGGCAGGGACATATTCATCTTGCCATTGCTCCTACGAAACTGATAGACCGCATGGAGTGGATGATAGAGAAGGCGGTGGAGATCGGGGTGGATGAGATATCGTTTCTTGACTGTCAGTTCTCGGAGCGGAGAGTCGTCAAGACGGCACGGTTGGACAAGATCGTGGTCTCGGCGATGAAACAGAGCCGTAAGGCATGGAAGACGGAGTTGCATGAGATGGTGTCGTTCAAGGATTTCATCAACGTCCATCAGGATGGAGCAAGGTATATCGCCCATTGCTATGAGGAGGTAGAGCGTTCTTTCCTGTTTAAGGACCTCAGACATCTGCCAGCCACAGAGTCTGTGACTGTGATGATAGGTCCTGAGGGTGACTTCTCTATCGACGAGGTACACGAGGCGGTGGATCATGGTTTCCACTCTGTCCATTTAGGAAGCAGTCGACTGCGTACAGAGACGGCGGGACTCTCAGCAATCATGATGGCACAACTTAGTAAGTAATATATAAATAAGGTATATGCGACAGATATTTCTCCATCAGGTGCTACCACAGGTCTTTGCCCAGCGTGATGACCTGTCCTCTGACGTATGGCGTACGGAGGTGTGCTTTGAGCGTGGTAATTCCTACCTCGTCGAGGCAGAGAGTGGGATGGGGAAGAGTACGTTCTGTAGTTATCTGTTAGGCTATCGGCATGATTATAGTGGGCAGATCAGTTTCGATGATGCCGATATCAGTCATTTCTCCATTCCCCAATGGGTGGATGTGCGCCAACAGCAGATCAGTATGCTGTTTCAGGAGATGCGTCTCTTCCCGGAGTTGACGGCATGGGAGAATGTGGAGATCAAGAACCGCCTGACCAGTCAGAATGACCGTCAGACTATTGAGCAGTGGTTTGAGCGGTTAGGTATCGCTGAGAAGTTACATGTCAAGGCAGGCATTCTCTCACAAGGTCAGCAACAGCGTGTCGCCTTTATCCGTACCCTTGTGCAGCCCTTCGACTTTCTTATTGTCGACGAGCCTATTTCCCATCTGGATGACAACAATGCCCAGTTGATGGCTGAGATGGTGGGGGAAGTAAAGGAGAAGACACAGTGTGGCGTGATAGTAACGAGCATTGGTAAGCAGTTGCCGCTCGTCTATGATAAGATATTGAAATTATAAACAAAACTAAACGATATGAACAATCAGTATTGGCAACCAGAATTGGAGACAATGCCCCGTGAAGAGTTGGAGGCGTTGCAGGTGAAGAAACTTCGTAAGTCTATTGAGATTAGTCTGAAGTCCCCATTCTATAAGAAACGTTTGGGTGACTTAGGCATTACTCCCGATAGCATTCAGACCATTGCGGATATCCGCAAGATTCCGTTTACCACCAAACAGGACCTGCGTGACAACTATCCTTTCGGACTGGTGGGTGGTGACTTGAAGGATGCTATCCGTATTCACTCAACAAGTGGAACGACAGGTCATCCTACTGTTGTTACCTATTCCCGTCATGATATCGACTCATGGGCAAATATGATTGCCCGTGATATGTATATGGTGGGATGCCGTGACACCGATGTGTTCCAGAACTCTTCCGGTTACGGTATGTTCACGGGAGGTCTGGGCTTCCAGTATGGAGCGGAGAAGTTAGGGGCTACTACTGTTCCTGCCGCTGCCGGTAACTCCAAGCGTCAGATTATGTTTATCAAGGACTTCGGAACGACCTGTCTGCATGCTATTCCCTCTTACGCCATCCGTCTTGCGGAGGTGTTTCAGGAGGAGGGTGTCGATCCTCGTTCAACGAATCTTCGTACACTCTTTATTGGTGCTGAGCCTCACACCGAGGAACAGCGTCGTCGCATCGAGCGTCTGCTGGGTGTCAAGGCATATAACTCGTTCGGCATGACAGAGATGAACGGTCCTGGTGTCGCCTTCGAGTGTCTGGAGCAGAATGGTATGCACCTCTGGGAAGACAACTATATATTGGAGATTGTCGACCCCGATACGTTGGAGCCGGTACCTGATGGAGAGATTGGTGAGATGATCCTGACCACCCTCGACCGTACGATGATGCCTATCCTGCGCTACCGTACCCGTGACCTGACCCGTATCATTCCCGGCGAGTGTCCTTGTGGACGTACGCATCGCCGTATTGACCGTATCAAGGGACGTACTGATGATATGTTTATCATCAAGGGTGTCAATGTGTTCCCGATGCAGGTAGAGAAGATCCTTGTGCAATATCCAGGCTTGGGTAGCAACTATCTCATCACCCTTGACACGGAGGATGACAACGACATCATGACCGTGGAGGTGGAACTTGACGGTCTGAACACCGATGTATATCCTGAACTGCAGAAGATGACGAAGGATATCCAGCGTGCCCTGAAGGATGAGATCCTGTTGACTCCTCGTGTAAAACTCGTCAAGAAAGGGTCTCTGCCTGTCAGCGAGGGTAAGGCTGTCAGAGTGAAGGACCTCCGTCCTGGTCGTGGTTGATAATATATATATAATAAGGTATATATGAGAAAACTATTGTTATTAGGTGTCCTGTTGTCTTCGTTGTGCATTCCCTGTGAGGCACAACAGAAGATGAGGGATGTCTTTCTCCAGATGCCTGACAGTCTGTTTCCTTATCTGACGCAGAATAACCGCCTTGACTTCATCGATTTCATCGACTCAGGAATGAAGGCAGTGGTCAGTAATGAGTTTAGTGGTAAGAGTGAGATGCTTAGTCTTACTGACGAGGAAGTCACCCTACAAGTCAGTTCTGCACTGAAGGTCAAGATGCGCCTGATGCCGGTCAATGAGGCTGTTGACAGTTGCCGACAGGTCATCTGTATGGTGATGACCTACGGAGAGGCTAATCCGGAAAGTAAGATAGAAGTATATTCCGTTTCATGGAAACCCCTTGACACCTCCAAATACCTGAGTTTGCCACATGAGCCGTATGTGGCAGATTTCATGGAGACTCCGTCTGAAGGGCTATGTCTACGACAGATGAATACCCTGGATGCTATTGCTGATGAAGAACAGAAAGTAGAGACTCCTTGGTTAAAAAATATAGAATGGAAGCAATAATCACTTAAAATATGTTAAATACCGTATTAGATGTTGTTACAACTCTTGCAGGGAGGAAATTTAATTCTTATATTTGCAGTGTGTTTTTCATGGTATTAGATTATTAAGGTTAATGAAAGATTGATTGTCGTGAGACAATCATTCTTTTTTTTGTGCCTATTCGTCAGAGCCTTAGGCAAGTGGTGAACATACCCTCAAACGTGGTGCTAAGGTCTATGGGTTGACGGAACAGACCGAACAACGCACTCCCGCTACCGCTCATGGCTGCATAGACGGCTCCCAGACGGTAGAGTTGTTCCTTAATGGTTGCAAGTTCCGGATGAACGACAAACACACTCTCCTCGAAGTCATTGATCAGTTCTCCCTTCCATGTCTCTACCGGTTGCATGACGATGTCACGACAACACTTCGCAGGTATATGGGGTGTGATATGGGCAAAAGCCTCTTTGGTAGGTACAGGAATGTCAGGACGTACAACTCCCATATACCATCCGCTGAGGTCGAGACAGATAGGAGTTAGTTGCTCACCGATGCCCTCAGCGTATGCGGGGCGGTTGAGGATAAAGATGGCACAGTCGGCACCTAACTGGGCGGCATACTGGATCAGTTGCTCATCGGATAGTCCAAGGTGGAACTCCTTGTTCAATAACAACAGCATCGCGGAGGCATCACTGGAGCCGCCACCCATGCCTGCCTGTGTGGGAATACCCTTGTAGAGATGAGCATGCAGGCGGGGCAGTGCAGGGAAGTCTTTCTTTAACAACTGGTAGGCTCTCACCACCAGGTTACGCTGCTCGTCCCCTTCAATGGCGATATTTGTCACTTTGATGTCACAGTCTGCCACAGAAGGAAAGTCATCCGCCATAGGGAACACCTCCAGTGCGTCTTTAATACCTACGGGATAGAATACCGTCTGCAGGTTATGGTAACCGTCGGGGCGTCGTTCCACCACGTTTAGCCCGAGATTGACTTTTGCAATAGGGAATGTTATCATAGTCTTATTTCTTAATATCTTTTTTCAGTTTCTTGATCCTCCGTTGTGCCTCCATGGCATCAGGATATAACTCCAGCGCTTTCTCATAGTTACGGATAGCCGCCTCGGGCATGTGTTCTCTCTCACACTCTTTACCCATCAGCACATACTCAGCAGCCAGACGTCTCAGTGTTTCCTCCTTACTGGCAATCACGCCCTCCAGTCGCTGACATTCCTGTTGTAACTTGGTGATAATACCTAACTTACGGCGTATCAGTCGTTGGGCGGCAGGTTTCTCTATGTCATAACGACTATGGATGGCAAGGAAGAAATTACGCAGGAAACCGTCAAAGTCCTGACGGTCGAATGCCGCCACCGCATCATGGTATTCCTTGTCCGCCTTGCTCTCATACATCGCCTGTTGTATCAGTTGTCCGTCGTTATAGCGGTGGGCAAAACTGACCACCTCGGCACGTACGAAGATGTCACTCTGTCGGATAGGCTCCTCCAGTGTGATACCCTCTAAGGAGGTGCAGCGGCTCAGGGCGACATAGGTCTGTCCACCGGCGAAAGCACCACCCCCAGAGAAGTCGATCTTCACCTGTCGGAAGGTGAGTCCCTGACTCTTATGCACCGTGATTGCCCAGGCGAGTCGTAAGGGAAACTGGATGAAGGTACCTAATTGTTCTTCTTCGATTTTCTGTTCCTTCTCGTTGAAGGTGTAGCGCATGTTCTCCCATATTTCACGCTCCACATCGTATTCGTGTCCATCTTCGTCAACCACTGTGATGATTCCTTCCTCCTCATCAATGTAGATGACAACACCCAACGTGCCGTTAACCCAACGGCGTTCCTTGTCGTTCTTGATGAAAATGACCTGTGCGCCGGGCTTTACCTCCAGTTCCATAGGAGCGGGTAGGGAGGTCTCTGGAAACTCCCCAGTGATCGTGCCATGAAACACTGAAGGTTCTCCATCCAGTTCGGCAAGCCGCTGCTCATTGATATAATCCACAGTGTCACGACGAGTGGCGAGGGTGATGGCAAGATGATCGCCAGATTCTCTAGTATATTTAGAATCTCTAGAGACTCTCTCATTAATGGCTTTCAGGTCCTCCGCCGTTGTCTGGTTCTGACGGATGCGGTCCAGCAGACTGATAAAACGGGCATCACTCTGCCGATACACCTTTCGTAACTCTATACTTACCAATTGCATCTCCTGCCATACCTTTGCAGAGAAGAAATAAGCAGAGGCATAGAAGGGTTGCATCAACCGCCATTCGTCTTCCTTCACCACGGGCTCTAACTGGAAGATGTCGCCTACCAGTAATAATTGCTTGCCTCCGAAGGGCTCCCGCATATTACGGCAGTAGATGCGCAACACCTTGTCGATGAAGTCGATGATGTCAGCACGAACCATGGATATCTCGTCAATGATGATGAGTTCCAGTTCACGCAACAGTTTCGTGGTAATACCGCTATACTTCAGGGTCTTGCGGATATTACGGATATTATAGCGCGAATCGTTGGGCAACAATGGGTGGAATGGCAGTTTGAAGAACGAGTGCAGCGTCTGTCCGCCAGCATTGATGGCGGCGATACCCGTGGGGGCAAGGATCACGTGTTTCTTCTTCGTGTTTTGTGCCACATAGCGAAGGAATGTCGACTTACCCGTTCCCGCCTTTCCTGTCAGGAATAGCGAGCGACGTGTGTATTCGATAATCTGCAGTGCTTGTTGCCATTCCCGATTATCCGTGTCTATCTGTTGTGTAGTTCGCTTTGCCATTTCGTCTGCGAAGTTACAAAGAAGTAAGCAAAATGCCAAATTAATTTGCAATAATAAAGATTTATCCGATAAAAACAAATATGGATAGCAACCAACGCTGTAGAAGCACAACTAAAGATTCTTAAATTAATGGGGGTTATTTGTATAGTCGGAAGGATTTGATTAACTTTGTGGCTCGAATGACAGATAACACAAAAATAATAATGACCAACAAATAATTAGGAAAAGAATATGAAACTGAAAATTGCCGTTCTCCCTGGTGACGGAATAGGACCAGAGATTATGAAACAGGGCGTTGCCGTGATGGACGCCATCGCTGAGAAATTCGGACATGAGTTCTCTTACGAGGAGGCTCTTTGTGGTGCTCATGCCATTGATGCTGTGGGCGATCCATACCCAGAGGCTACTCATGATGTGTGTATGCGTGCAGACGCTGTATTGTTTGCCGCTGTCGGTGACCTTCGTTTCGATAACAACCCCACGGCAAAGGTACGTCCTGAGCAGGGACTGCTTGCCATGCGTAAGAAATTAGGATTGTTTGCTAATGTACGTCCTGTCGCTACGTTCGACTGTCTGCTGCATAAGTCTCCCTTGAAGGATGAGTTGCTGAGAGGTGCCGACTTCGTGGTGATCCGTGAGTTGACGGGTGGTATGTATTTCGGAGAGAAATACCAAGACAATGATAAGGCATACGATACGGATATCTATACCCGTCCGGAGATTGAGCGCATCCTGAAAGTTGCCTTCGAGACTGCTCAGAAACGTAAGAAGCACCTGACGGTAGTCGACAAGGCGAATGTCTTGGCAAGTTCTCGTCTGTGGCGTCAGATCGCCAAGGAGATGGAGCCACAGTATCCTGATGTAAATACCGATTATATGTTTATCGACAATGCTTCGATGCGTGTACTGACAGAGCCTCGTTTCTTTGATGTCATCGTGACAGAGAACACGTTTGGTGACATCCTGACCGACGAGACTTCTTGTATCACGGGTTCGATGGGCTTGCAGCCCTCATCCTCATTAGGTGAGCATACCCCCTTGTTCGAGCCTGTACATGGCTCATGGCCTCAGGCTGCCGGACAGAACATCGCCAACCCGTTGGCAGAGATTCTCTCTGCTGCTATGTTGCTGGAGCATTTCGACCTGAAGAAGGAGGGCGCATTGATACGTGAGGCTGTGAACGCCTCGCTGGATGCCAATGTGCGTACACCAGAGATTCAGGTGGAGGGCGGTGCCAAGTATGGTACGAAGGAAGTTGGAGCATGGATCGTAGACTATATCAAAAAGGCATAGTCTTAGCAATTTGCTGTTGGCTGATGACTATTGGCATGCAGGCACAGTCGAACCAGGAATGGCGCGACTCCCTGAATGCCATCAGCCAACAGATAGCCCGCTCGCCATATAGTGCCGCATTGCATTTCCGCAAGGCGGCTATCAACTTGGAGTTGCAACAGTGGGAATATGCTGTCGACGAGTATAAGACGATATTACAGCATGACGAGAAAAACCTCACGGCGATGTTCTATCGTGCTTATGCCTATACCCATCTGCGCCGCTACGACTTGGCGAAGAATGATTATAACGATATCCTGTTGGAGAAACCAACCCACATGGAGGCTCGTCTCGGACTGGCGTATGTCTATCAGCAGATGGGAAAACGTAATGATGCGCTCGACCTGTTGGGTATCGTGGTGGAGCAGCATCCCGACTCTGTTGCGGGCTATGTGGCACGTGCGTCCTTGGAGACGGAGATGCAGCGTTATGATGCCGCCCTCTATGACTGGGAAGAAGCCATCAAGCGTGATCCCGAGAATACCGATTATCAGTTGTCATATATTGACGTACTGATATCTATGGGCAGAAAGGAAGCGGCACGAAGAGAACTCGATAAGTTATCGGGTAGGGGAGTCAACCAAGGTGCGCTTCGTGCTTTCTATAAACGAATCAAATAAAAACATCTCCCCCTTCTCCCGTTTCCTTCTGGATAACTCCCATGAGGTGTTGGGAAAGCATCCACAAGGGGGAACTAAAGGTATCATCTCAGTAAATACACTGAATTTACTCAGTAAA
>Ga0310691_10001300_pt1 | contig 38487 bp, 67 predicted proteins | sample 176DNAGHGlowgp2_FD_203887 | JGI IMG/M metagenome (GOLD analysis project Ga0310691, IMG submission 203887) | Sheep rumen microbial communities from Palmerston North, Manawatu-Wanganui, New Zealand - 1766 DNA GHGlow gp2 (v2) (version 2) | ecosystem: Host-associated > Mammals > Digestive system >... | reverse complement strand
TGGGGGCGAACGGAGAGGTTACCCACAACGAGAACGGCATTAACCGCTCTTGGGGATCTCCCGATGATGCCGACCTCTTGAGAAAGGTCACTCCCAAGGCGAAGGTGTACTGATGCTGACACTCGACCGCAACAAGAAGAGCGTGTGGTATTCGCTCTACCTTGGCGTGACGGATGTGGTGGACTCCAACGGCTATAAGACCGGGGAGAAGACCAAGACCTACGCCAATGCGGTAGAGCTTCGGTGCAATGTCTCCGCATCAAGAGGCACTTCCATCACGGAAGGGTTTGGTGTGCTTGAAGACTATGACCGCACGATTGTCACGCACGATCTGTCATGTCCTATCACGGAGACCACAAGGCTATGGGTTGATGCCAACCACGAAACCGAACCATACGATTATCGTGTGGTGCGTGTGGCGAAGAGCATCAACTCCGTAACCATTGCGATCTCCAAGGTAAAGGTGAGCAATCCGTGATTACCATTACTTGTCCAGGTCTTCAGGAACTTACGGAAACTCTTAAGAGGAAAGGCAAGGAACTTCCCAAAGAGTATGACGAGCTTCTGTGGGACTTGATGGGTGAAGCAAAGATTGTGGCTGACTCCTTCTATGACGGGGCATCTGCCTATATGCCATCGGAAGACTTTGTTAAGCCATCTGTCCACCCTGAACGTATAGAAGAATGCCACGATATGCTCATAGCCGAGGGCAAGGATGTCTGCTTCCTTGAGTTTGGAGCGGGTGTCTATGCGGATGGAAACCACCCTTGGGCGGGCGAAATGCCGTTCGATGTAAGACCGGGGTCTTGGTCTGAAACACACGCAAGGCAATTTGCCGACCACGGATTTTGGTTCTACAACGGCACTTCGTACTCATACATCCCCCCGACAAGGGCAATGTTCAATGCCTCTGAAAATCTGATCCGCAGACTTAACGAGGGTGACTTCGAGGATGTTCTGAAATGATTGCACCGCACTACATCTACAACTACATAGAAGAGGCGGTGAACCTGACGAGCAGACCCGTCTACTGTGCTTCAAGGCTTGAGATCGTTCCTTCGTCATTTCCGGCTGCTTATATTTTTGAAGTCAACCGATATGACAGAGGTGCGATCAACCTCAAGAGAACGGACAAAATGAAGTTCGTCACTTGGGAGGCTCAAGTCTTCTCAAACCTTACTGTCGGAGCGGTCGATGAGGCTTACTCCGTTATGACGGACATTGACGATGCGTTCGCCCGTCTCGGCTTTACGCAGACTTACTGTCAGCCAATAGACAATGCAGACCCTACCATTTACAGACTTATGGGGCGTTGGACACGGCTCATCGGTGACGGAGACGAGTTCCCCGTGACCACCGAAGAAGATACCCCCTAACACATTATAGGAGAAAACCTATGGCTCTTGAATACTCTACAATCGGAACTCGGTTGAAGTATGCGATCGAAACGACCGCCGGAACGAAGCCGACTTCGGGCTTTACGGAGATCGAGAACATCGTTTCCCTTGCGGAAGACAACGGCGAACCCGAAACCATCGAGGTCACGAACCTCGTTGACACCCGTCATCGTGTGATCCCCGGTCTTCAGGGCGAAGCGGACAACTATCAGGTCACGGCGAACTTCACCCAGGCGTTTCAGACGGCTTGGGAGACCCTCGTCACGGCTGCGGAGACCGCCAAGGCTGCGGGCAAGGCTACTTGGTTCGAAGCCATCCTTCCCGGTCATACGAAAACCTGGAGCTTTGCGGGTACGCCCCTTTCGCTCGGCTTCCCCGGTGCGAATGTTGCGGAAGCGCAGCAGATCGTTGCGTACATTTCCAAAGAACAGATTGACGGTTGGGACACCGCCTCTGCCTAATTATTTAAGCCCAAGAGGGTGGGTTTTCTCACAAACTCACCCTCATTTTGGGAGAAAGGACTTCAGATGAAAGATGTGAAACCCATTATCCTTGAAAACAAGGAAACGGGCAAGGTCTACACCCTTGAGTTCAACAGAGCCTCCGTGAAGAGAGCGGAACGGCTCGGCTTCAACATTCAGGACATCACAACGAAGACAGTTTCGGGTGTTGAAGACCTTTTCTACTATGCGTTCTTCATGCACCACGGCAACACCGTGAGCAGAGAAGAGACAGAGCGCATTCTCTATGATGACCTTGGCGGTATGCCTGACGGTCTTCTTGACAGACTTGCGGAACTGTACGCCGTCTGTATCGAGACTCTCTATCAGGACGAGGAAAAGGCAAAAAACGCCAAGTGGTCGGTGAAGTTCTAAAAGAAGAGAACCCTCCGACCTTTACTGAAATCTTCGAAGAACAATGCCCCTACTATATGGCTATGGGAATGTCCGTCTCCGAATTTTGGGACGGAGAACCCAAACTGGTAGGCTACTACCGCAAGGCGCATGAGATCCGTCAGGAACTCATCAACGCTTGGGAATGGCGTATGGGGGCATATAACCTATCGGCATTCGGCACGATCCTCGGCAACGCATTCCGAAAGAAGGGAACGAAACCCGAAGAATACCTGACGAAGCCTCTGCCTCTCCACGATAAGACGGACGAGGAGAAGCAAGCCGAGATAAAGGCGCAGAACGACAAGTTTGCCTTGACACTTGAAAGGGGTATGGCTCGTTTCAAGGCGAAAAAGGCAAAGGAGCAGAAGGATGGCTGAATCCGTACAGAAAATCGGGATAGATGTCCAAGCCAATACATCCCAAGCAACAAAGGGGATGGAACGGCTTGCCGATGCGGTCGGGAAGGTAAACGGGGCGGTAAAGGAAAACACTTCTGTCTCCAAAGAGAACGCCAAGGAAACCTCAAAAACAACTCAAGAGCATAAGAAAGCCGGGAATGCAGTTCATCATCACGCAAATGGTCTGAAACGGCTTGCCGCCGCCCTGAAGCGTATCCTCATCTATCGTGCGATCCGTGGTGCTATCAAAGCCGTCACGACCGCTATGGGCGAGGGCATTCAGCGGATGTATGAGTGGTCAAAGGCGAATGACCAAATCTTTATGAGGGTAATGGACACCTACGCAACGGAAGTCCAGTACCTCAAGGATGCCTTGGGGGCAGCCATTGCACCGCTCATCGAGATGCTCATGCCTCACCTTGTCGAACTGGTTGATTGGTTTGTCGAACTGATAAATGTGGTCAACCAGTTCTTCCGTGCGCTTGCCGGATATGACACCTGGCTCAAGGTTGAAAAGGTTGCGAAGTCCTACGGAGAGGAAGCCAACAAGGCAGCAAAGGCACAGAAAGCCCTCAACATTCAGTTGATGGACTTTGACCAACTGAACAACCTCACCACACCAAGGTCTTCGGGAAGAACCGAAGAGGAGACTCCTCCGCTTACCGGGAACTATGTCGATATCGATCCGAAGATCAAGGAGTTTGCGGAGCGGTTCAGAAAGATGCTTGAGCCTCTCAAGGAAGTTAAGAAAGTCCTTGGCGAGATTTGGGATCAGTTAAAGCCAATCGTTGCAGAGTTTGCAGACGGTGCGTTTTCCCTACTGGCGAAAGCCATCTCCATAATTGCCGATACCCTGAAGAAGTTAAAGGACAACGGCGTGTTTGATGTGGTTCTGTCCATTATCAGAGGTATCAACGAGGCAACACTCAATCTCATCTCTGTCGTTCTCGATCTGTTCTCGCAAGTGCTTACGAAGCTCTCGCAGAGCAAGGCATTCAAGACACTCCTTGAAGTGATTGGGAAGTTTACCATCAGCGGTATCGAACAAACTATCAGCGTGTTCAAGACACTAACTGATAGCGGTGCGATTGATGACCTTCTTCTTGGGCTTGACGATCTTTTCAACGGATTGTCCCTGATCCTCGGAGCAACGGACGAGATTGCGAAGTTCCTGACAAGCATTCTGAACTTCTTGCTTCCGTCTCTTGGCAAAATCGGTGGCATTGTTCTGTCCGCTATCGGAAGCGTTCTCACAAGTGTCGGAAACATTTTAAGCGGTATCTGCGAGATGCTTTCGTGGATAATGAACGGCGTGACCGACACCTCGTTTTGGGGTGCTGCGTGGAAAATCATCTACGGCGCATTCCTTGAACCGATCTTGTTCGTCCTTGATGGGTTGGTTAAGTTTGGCGAGGTCATTGCGGACATTACTGGTCAGCAGACGGAAGACTCCAAGGCATTCTTCGCTTCGTGGAAGAGTGAGTTTGGTAACTTCAAGCAGAGCATTGCGGACGGGACTATCTTCTTGAGCGAAGAGGAGAAGAAAGCCCTTGACGATGCAAAGGCTACCGCAGCCGGGGCGTTGGATGCGTTCAACAAGACGGCTTCGGGGTCTGAAAAAGGCGTGAGTGATGCCCTTTCCGAAATGCAAAAAGGCATAGATGGTTTCCTGAAGTCTTTGAATAAGACAACAGAGGAAGTGCCTGAAGCATTCAGAAGGGTCTTGGCGCAGATGGACGAGCTTTCAAGGGCTTGGGCGAGAAGCGGAAAGTATTGGGGATCTGAATACCGCAAGGGTCTTGTAGAAGAGTTGAAGAAACTCGGTAACACACAGATCGTGATGCAACCAAGTCAGCAAGGGAACTGGAACAAAACGAAGGTCACAGTTCAAGCCTATGCGGACGGCGGTTTCCCAGACATGGGTTCTATGTTCGTGGCGGGCGAGAGCGGAGCGGAAATGGTCGGCTCTATCAACGGCAGAACTGGCGTTGTGTCGGGGGACGAGATCTCCGGCATCGCATCTGCGGTCTACGGAACTGGAGCGGAAGAGGCTGCTCTGCTCCGTGAACTGATCGGTGCAGTTCGGTCGCAGAGGCTCACCATCTCTCCGAGTGCCTCGCTCGGCAAGGTGGTCAACCAAAGCACAAGACTTTATTCGGGGGTGACGGGCTGATGTTCCAAGGCTATCTCATCAAACTTGGCGGTAAGAACGGAGAGGTTCTCCCGAACTGGTTCATCCGCTACGATACCTATGAGGTTGAGCCGAACCAAAGGCTCGACCTCGACAGTACCCGTTCCTTGGACGGAATCCTCCACCGAAATGTGCTTCCGCATACCGCCACCCGTGTTGACTTCACAGTTCCGCATCTGAACAACTGGCAACACGACTTCCTTATGGACTTGCTCCATAGGAATATGGCGAACACGCATAGCAAGACGATCTATCTTGAGTATTGGGACGATGAGAACCACTCATACAAAACTGGTCGGTTCTACATCCCCGACATCAAGTTCAAGATCCGCTCCATAAACGAACAGAACGGCACGATCCTCTATGACGAAACGAAGTTAGCCTTTATCGAGTACTGATATGGATAATGTAAGCTCTGCGTTTCACAACCTCATAATTGACGGAGAGTCTCCGCAGATCCTTCTTCTTGCGGAATGTGACGAGAAAACATCGTTCAACGGCAACTTCTATCTGTCCACGGACGGAGACATGACCACGGACGGTGCGACCTTCGTTGACGAGATGTCTTCGGGGGAGAACTACGGCATCGGGTGCGTTCCGTCACGGACTATGAGCGTTACCTTAATGAATGTCAACGGCTATCTGAACGGACACAACTTCGGATGGCTTCAGGCGTACATCGGGGTACGGAACACTCTGTCGGAGTACACGCCGTTGAGCGGAGAGAATTGTAGGCTCATCTATTCCTCCACCACCTACTACGGAAAGACGGACGGCTTCTATGCAGATAGCACCCTTGTAGAGAGCGGAAACTGTGTCGGTCTGTACTCGATGCTCGATGGGTACATCTACTTCTTTATGGAAGCAAGCGGTGTGATCACCGCATACAAATATAAGGTTTCTGACGGGACATACGCAGAGTATAAGGGCTTCACGGGCGCAATGCTCGACAAGTTCTCAAGCGGAAAGTCCGTAGTCCTGAACGGCAACGGCTCTGCGACTATGAGGCAAGACGGCATCACGGAGTCCTACCTGATGACTTGCATGGGGCATTTCATCGTAAATCGCCCGAAGTCAACAATGGGTCGGACGATTGCCATATTGGATGCTTTCGACCTTGTGCATGAGTTGGATGTAGATGCTTCCCCGGTTCTTGCCGGATCTTGGGCAACGAACGGCTACACGCTCTTAAATGAGCTTTGCGCCCATTGTGGGATGGGGGTCTATTATCCGACAAACACCATCTCCGAACGGCTTAAAAACCTATCTGTGAGCGTTGCAACGCTTCTTCAGAACTCCTACTCTTGCAGACGGGTCATTTCCTACTTGCTTGAGGCGGTCGGGTGCAACGCAAGGCTTCGTGCAAAGACAAAAGACCTTTACATCTACAAGCCTGACGGCGAAAGGGACTCGGAAGCATACCCGGTCACGGCTGACAGAGTGGAAGCGAACTCGTTGGAAGTTCAGGAGTTCACCATTCCGCAAGTTGATTGCGTATCGGTCAAGACCCTTCAGGGCGAAACGCTCTTGTACCCTGTGTCAGGCGGTAATTCGGTCTATGAGTTCAACGGCAACCCATTCGTAAAGGAAGCCGCACAGACACTTCTCACCTATCTGTACCGCATTCCGTCCTATGTTCCGATGCGCTTGTCCGTCATCGAGGCAGACCCCTCGTTCCAGGTCGGAGACCTCCTCAAAGTCTCCCTTACCTACGGAAACGAGGAAGTGCTTACGGACTATGACGGAGAGAACATTACCACCTATGACGGCAACGACATCGTGGTCGTTCCGAGCATTGGGGTATGGGTCGTTCCGCTGATCTCGCAGACGATCCATTTCAACGGCAAGGCTTCTGCGGAGTATGACATCAAGGGTACGATGCAGCGGACGGATGAGAGTTACGATTACTACACCGATACCAACGCCCGTTCCACCAAGACGAACATTGCCTACCCCTCCGGGTCATCTTTCGCAATCTACCGAGAGGATGACTCCTTACACGGTCTGTACTTCTTGCCTTATCCGGCAGACCTCGCACAGATCGTATGGGGTGACAACCAAATCCTGATGACATCGGCGGGTACAACCATTGTCGGTGCGAACGATACGGTTCAGATACCATCCAAACTCGCATTGGGCAATCACTCAAGCCCGGTCGGCACAACGGTTTTGGAGACCCTTTCTGCCGATGTGAGCCTTTCAGCGCAGACAACCTCTTGCACACAACTCCTCTCCATCAGCCTCGAACCTGGCACTTGGGTAGTTGTGGGTCAGGTCGAGTTCTCTGCGGTTCAATCGAGGAAAGTTGTCACGATCTCTCCGACATCGGGTGCGTACCATACGAACTACGGACGGAATGACTCGGACACATCGGTGTCGCAGACAACGAACGTGCAATGCCATGTCATTCTGACACCGACCGCAACCACGACCTACTACCTCAACGCAAACTCAAGTGCGAGTTGTTCGGCAAAGGCAACCTACACTTATCTGAATGCAGTACGCATAGCATAAGGAGCAGATATGGGCATTAAACTTCAGGACATTTCCACTTCGACTAACCTTGACTTGACGGATAAAGTGCTTGTATCCGATGGGTCTGCCGAACATCTTGTGACCGTTGAGACATTCCTCGGAAGAATGTCCACTCTGTTTCAGGGCTTAAAAACGACATCCGGCACGACAATTCCGTATGACGGCTATATGCACAAAATGGCACTTGACAGCGATGGCGTTGAAGTTCCATTCGGTGAGAGCGGAATGAGCGTATATGACGGTGGCGTTAGGGTCTCCCAGGCGGGATCTTACAAAATTACCGCAGACCTTTATCTTTCAACAACGGCGGGTTTCAACGGAGTTTATATCTTCTACGGCACATCGTTCACCGATGGTGCTACGGCTGATACTGGCGCAACGGAGCTTTGCGGAATTATCGAAAACACTCCGAAAGCTTCCGTCAAGCAAGTGGTCGGCATTGTGACGAACGTACCCGCCAATACCATTTTCTATCTTGTCGGTCGGGCAATGGACGGCACTTCATATGGCGGTAACGGTTGGCTTCTTGTAGAGAGGTTGGCGTGATGGAATGGAAAGACTTATTCACGATTATCGTGGCGGTAGTAACAAGCGGTGCGGTGTTCGGCTTCATTCAGTTCCTCATTTCACGGGCTGACAGGAGGAAGGACAAGCAGAAGGAGATCCTCGACAAACTCGACACTCTGTCGGCGCAGTTCTCCGAAAGGGATGCGAGGATCGCAAGAGAGAACATTCTCCGTTTCGATGATGAGTTGATAGCCGGGGTTCACCACAGTAGGGAGTATTTCAGGGTCATTCTTGAGGACGATGTGGACAACTACGAAAGGTACTGCGCCGACCACGCCGAGTTTAAAAACTCTTTCACCGTTGAAGCGGTCACACATATAAGGGAAGTGTACAAGCAACTTCTGAAAGACGGCGTTTTCAAGAGCGCATAAGGAGAGAGAAGAATGGTTAGTGTATCTGAACAGACGATGGGGAATATCCTCTATACGAACATTTCCCTCACAAGGGGTGATGATTGCACCCTTGTCATGCCGATCTACACGGTTTCGGCAGACGGCACAAAAACGGAGTACACCCCAACGGGGTCGGACACCTTTGCCATTACTGTCCGTGTTGCGCCGATTGAGAATAGCGGAACTACTCCGGCGGTGGTATTCAGCGGTTCGACCGCTATCGTGGACGGAAAGCTGAACTGGAACATCTCGCATACGAACTCCACGCAGAATGTGGGTAAGTACTATTGGGATGCACAGATTACCACGGGCGGTAAGATTTACACATTCTATCAGGGTATTCTGAACATCACTCCCGAAGTGACAACATAAGGTAAGGAGGTCTTTATGGCTACTTACTATGTGGAATTAAACGGTGGTGAACTCTCGCCAAAGACCACTCTGAAAGGCGGTGGTCTTGTTCCGTCTGTTCAGTTTTCGGGGGCGCAGATATACCCCACTTCGGGTAGTGGAGGTGCGAACCTTGAAACGAAGTCCGTTTCCTACACGCCCTCTGAAACGGCAATCTCCGACACGCTTCTTCCCGACCCCGGATACGATGGCTTCGATGAGGTTGATGTTTCGGTCGGAGCAATTCCGTCCAACTATGTCGGTTCGGCAATCCCTCGGAAGTCCTCGCCCGACCTAACTGTGAGCGGTGCTACTGTGACCGCCCCAAGCGGTTACTACTCCGCAAACGCAACGAAGACAATGCCGAACGCATCCCCCCTCATTCTTTCGGGTCTTGCGGTTCAGAACGATGGCACAGTAGAGGTCGATCTCGACATTGTGAGCGGAGGGTATATTCCTTCGCAGTCGGACACGCTTGAAGCCGGAACGCTCTCCGTCCAACCCGCACAGACGATAACTCCGACAACCACAAATCAGACCATCGCAAGCGGAAAGTTTCTCACGGGCGCGCAGACCATTCTCGGTGATCCGAACCTAATCCCAAGTAACATCGTTTCAGGCGTGACGATTTTCGGAGTCACAGGAACGGCAAGTGGAGGAGATATGAGTAACGATGTAAAGGATGCTCTTCTGACATTAGCATCAAAGGTTGCATACATAGACGATGAGGGTCAGCAAGCATACATGAATCTGTTAAATGCTTTGTATCCATTGGATTACATTACCGCAACATACACGCAGAGTGGAACGATTTACACGGATGATACGCTTGCGGACATCCGTGCGAACGGAACATTGGTAGTTACCGCAATCTGGGAAGATGGTTCGACAACAACCATTGACGCGGCGGATTATACATTGAGCGGTTCTCTTATTAGCGGCACATCTGTCATTACTGTCACATATCTTGAGAGGACAACAACATTTAATGTAACCGTTACCGCTCCGTTGTATAGCATCCCGGACTTTGCGGAAAAATCAGTCACCGTTTCGAACAAGGTCTACAGAATCTCCAAATCAGGCAACTACTTCACTATCAAAGGCAAGGCAAGCGCGTCTATTTATGTTTACCCAGACGGAACATGCTCTGAAACTGCGCCGACCACAACCCTTTTCACAGTGCAGGTCGGGGATGAGATACACAATACTGCGGACGTGACGAGCTGGGCAAATCCGACCTCGACGGCAATCACCGCACATTTCAAGTATTCCAGGACGGACACGACCGGAAACCTGTATACGGCGACCTGCCCGATGGCTAAAAATGGAAGCGGAAGCGGAGGCGTAACAGACTACGATTTAGCTTCGGCAGCATACGCAAGACCAATCGGAGGCTTTGCCTTCCAGTTTTATGACAACCCGGGAACAAGTGACAACGTCTCCATCACGTTCAGACCGAAGTTCTTTATAAATGGCGTGAGGTATTTCTAATGTCTGTCTATAACAAGGGCGGCGTCCAGCAGTACGCATTATATGATGTCAACGGCACATTGGTTGATAACGCATACGATGTGAACGGAGATGTTGTCTATTCAAAAAACACGCTTCGTGTGATGAACTACAATGTCGGCGGTTGGTATTGCGGAAGCGGCACTAATGTCCCATCTACGGACGATGCCAAATTCTATGCGCTTCAAAACGGCATCTTGGAGCGCAACAAAGCCGACATTCTGTGCATCGAGGAATACTGGACGAACTTCTCGCAAAGCGGAAGAACGGCTGCATCGGTACTTTCACCCTACTTCGACTATATTCATCCAGAAGCCGGGAACGAACAGTATTATGGGCGTTGCATTTGCTCCAAGCACGAGATCACCAGTTATTCAACTCACTACTTCACGAATGATAACACGGGCAAGCGGTACTATGACGAAGCGGTCATTAACATAAACGGTACATCCGTGTCCGTATTTGTTACACATCTGCATCCGTCAGACATCCCGAAACGAATACTACAAGCCGGAGAGATTTACACCTATGTAAGCGCACTGTCCAGACCGTACATCATCTGCGGTGACTTCAATTCTCCGTTGCATGATCCATTTTCTGAACAGAACGCAAACATCTACAACCAGTTCCTGAACGCGGACGATACGCTTGCCAATGGCGGTGCGTTCGGCATCCTGAACACGGCTTGCAATAGCCAGGATTGGTCTAATGCGTTTGCAATCGATCAAATCATCTGCTCGGACGATTTTCAAATCAAGTCCGTAAGCACAGACCTGACAAAGACAACCGCAAATCTCGGCGTGAATATCGATCATATTCCGCTGATTGGCAACATTGCTTTTGCATAAGGAGACAATATGAAACTCAAAGATTGGCAAATCAGAGCCTTAAAGACTTTCGTTCAGGCGTTCGGCGGCGTACTCGTCCCCGAAGTGGTAATGATCCTCACAAACGGGCTACCCGAATCGTGGAGTGTACTGTGGGCGGTGCTTTGCCCCGTCCTCTGCTCGGCACTTGCGGCAGGGATCTCTGCGGCGTGGAACATTATCTTGGAACGCTTAAAGGAGCAGTAATATGGGCTACACTATTTCAGAGGTCATCTGCGTAAAATGCGGTCATAGGTGGATTGCGGTGCGCCCACAAAAAACGCTCTTAAAAGACCTTGAGTGCAAGAATTGCGGGAAAGGCTATGCAATCGAAACTGGTCAGACCATCGAAGAAGCAGACACAAAGGAACAGTAATTATACCCGATAGGGAACAAAACGAAGTCAAAGGACGGAAATTGTACCCTATCGGGGGCAGAAATGCCCCCAATTATAGTCATTTTTGGGGACAAAATAGTCATTTGGGGGAATTAAAATGGCAACCGCTATTGAAAAAGCCGTGTGGCTTGCGAAAGAAATTGCGGACGGAGATTACGGCTACTCGCAACCTCATAGAGATGGTGCGTATGGCAGAGAGCCGTCCGACTTCGATTGCTCTTCACTTGTGACCTACTGTTGGCAATCTGCCGGAGTTCCAGTTCGTGACAATGGAGCTTCGACAACGAGCAATATGTACAAGCCGTTCATCAAGTGCGGTTTTAAGGATGTGACCGACAAGGTTGACTTCGCAACTGGCAAGGGTCTGCGTATGGGTGATGTGCTTCTCCACCCCTATGACGGCGAGAGAGGGCATACGGAAATGATGCTCAACTCGACCACCATCTGCGGTGCGAGGAGAGATGAGAACGGAAAAGACGGTTGGGAAGGAAGTCAGCCTGGAGATCAGACGGGTCGGGAGGTGGAATACTCCGCATACTACAACTTCCCTTGGACTTTCTGCCTCCGCTATGAGGGTCACGATGTGGAAACGGACTCCTATTCTGCGACCCTTGAGAGTTCCCGTGACTTCGCAACTTGGTCAACTGGAGCGGGCGTTCTGACAAGGGCTTGCCCCTACATCTCCGTTCCGAAGTCCGCACTTGGCTTCGAACCCTCTGTGATCGTCTGTCAGCAAGAGGGCGAGATCCTCGCAAACTCACAATGGCTGAAAGGTCAGCCTTATATCTATGTGAGCAACTTTGAGAATGATGCCACGGCGGGAGTGAGGGTCGGCTCTGCAAAGGGTGACTTCAACCCAAACTCGGTGGACATTCAAATCCCGGTGCGCTTTCCTTCCCGAAAGTACATCGTGAAAATATACCAGTAAAACTCCTTCTTTTATCCGAAAAATATCACAGAAAGGCGGTCGGCACTCTGCAAGGTCAGGGTGCTGATTGCATTTATGGAAAAGGGTACTTTTTGCGGTAGATAACAAGCGGTTAACACGACCCCGCTTTTTCCTTATATACCTTGAAAGTTGTGATTTAATATCGGAAATATGCGGAAAACGAGTGTTTGGTTCGTTTGAAACCGAGTATTTGGCTTGTTTACAAGGAAAACCGATATTATTGACCGTGGAAAATACCACATAAATCTGTGAAAAACACAACATAAATCTGTCTGAAATAGTGCTAATTTGTGTGCGTTAGTAACGCCATAGTAACACAGTACCCGTCTTTTCACAAGCGGTTTACCGCATCGAGAAGCACCTTCAGGTCGAGGTGGGTGTAGACAGTTTCCGTGATCCCTGACCCGGCATGACCAACGATAGCTTTGGTGATTCGCTCGTCAACTGGTGGAGTAAGACTCGCCAACCGAGAGATGAATGTGTGCCTGGTATCGTGTGGGAGATGCCCATTGTACTTCTTGACGAACCGCTTCTTGAACCCCTCATAAGAGATGTTCGCCGGGATCGCATCGAAGCACCAGACTATCTTCTCACAAATCGGGACTACACGAACCCCGGCTTCCGTCTTCGATTTTCTGACATAGAGCCATCGTTCTTCAAGGTGGACATCTTCGGGCTTAAGGGCAAGCAACTCACCGACCCTCATTCCAGTATTGAGCAGAATGATAACAAGCGGGTCTGCCACTTTAGATATCTCTTCAGAGGTGAATATTTGCCGATTTAAGACATTTCCCCTTTCGGTGGATAGTTTTATGTACCCGACCACTTGAGGGCGTTCTACGGGCAATATTTCGTGTCTCACGGCATATTCGAAAACTTTCCTCAAGTAGGTCTTCGTCTGCCTACCCACAGACTCACTCACCTCACTCACGATGGGTTGCATATCGGCAAGCCGGACATCATCCATTTTAATCTTCCAAAGCTTCTTGCATCTGTCGGCAGATGCTTTCATACCCCTCATATGCGCCTCGCTGAATGTACCTTCCGACTCCGCAAGCATACTCTCCGCACACTCTCCGAATGTGATCCTTCTGTCTGATGGCTTGGTGTTGAAACGCTCAAGGTTCTCAAGGGCTTCCTTCCTTGTCTCATAAAACCCAACGAACGCATAGATCGGCTTGCCGTCATCATTCCATCCGACAGTTTTTCTCGCAGCCCAAGGCTTTCTGCGGTTGCCCTTGAGTTTGTATACAGTTCCTGATCCGTTAGGGCGTTTCATCTCCGTCTGTCCTCAAACCATTTGATAGCCTTCTTGTCATCGTCAAGACCAAGAAGCGTTCTGATTGCATTCTGAACGGATTCGGGTGCTTCGTAGTAGGCATCCAAGAGCTTTCTGTCATTCACGGAGATTGGGCGGTAGGTGTTCTTCAGGAGATCCCCGACATCGCATCCGAGGATCTTGCACAACCTATCGATCTGCCCCATGTTCGGCTCTGTCCTTCCGGCTTCCCAAGACGAGATCGTCTGTTGGGTAACATCCATCGCAATACTCAATTTATACTGTGGCATCTTTGCATTCTTGCGGATCTCACGCAAGTTCTCTCCGAAAATCTTACTCATAACTGACAACCTCCTATATTATGAAGATATCGGAAGCCCCGAAAAAAGTCAATAAAAATACAACCTTTTTCTGTAAAAAACTGCTTGACAGATTAAAACCAGTTTGGTAATATGTGGGAAAAGATACAACATTTGTCTGTGACAAAAACGAACAATCGTTCGGATATCAGCAAGAAAGGAGGTTAACCTTGAGCAAGACAATTTCGGAGTGGATGAAAGAAAAAAACATAAGAAAAGAAAGGCTTGCAGCCGACACGGGGGTATGCGTTAAGACGGTTTACAACTGGATCAAGAACCCCGAACGCATCTCCTACGAAAAAGGAAAGTCGATTGCAGATGCACTCGGAGTAGACCAAAAGGACATTGTTTTTTTGCCGTAAAATACAACAAAACTCAATGAACAAACGAACGGAAGAAAAGACAAAAAAAGTCACAATGACCGTGGCAGAAACGGCAAAGCTGCTTGGGGTCAGCCCACAATGCATCAGGGTCGGCTTGGAGAGAGGGGCGTTCAGGTTCGGAACGGTCGTTCAGATGAAGCGGAAGGTCTATGTGATCTATCGGTCGGAGGTGGAGGCTCTGATCGGGAAAGGAAAAGCATGAAGAAAGTGATTTTAGTTTTAGCCATCGTGGCGTTGTCGGTCTTCTCCATCCTCACAATAGCGGAAGATGCGAAAGCCGGAAGAGGGTTCTTCACCTCCGCAGAGCAACACAGAGCGTGGGCAAGAGGGGAGGAATGATGAACAACCTGGAGCGTATCGCATTACAGTTCATTGCAGACCAGTACGGGGTCTCCTTTAGGGAATTGACGGTTGGGCAAATTGAAGACTTCATCGAGAAAAGAGAAAGCACGATAAGAAGAAGAAAAGAAGCAAAAGAAGAAGAATTACTTAAAGAGAAAACCATAAATATATTAAACAATAATGTTCAAAATCCTTCAAAATCCTTCAAATCGGCAGATTCCATTACTGAAAAGGACTATGCGAACGAGTTCGAAGGTCTTTGGAAGAAGTACCCAAGGAAGCAAGGAAAGAAGGATGCTCTCCGGCATTTCATAGCAGCGAGAAAGAAGAATGTATCCTTACAGACTATTTCCAACGGACTCGATGCCTACAATGCCTACATCATCCGAAACGAGATCGGAAGCGGTTATGTGAAACTCGGAAGTTCCTGGTTCTGCGAATGGTCTTGGGATGACGATTATAGCGGAGACTTCTCTAAAGACAGAAGAGGGTATCGGCAGAGCCTTTCTGACGAGAGAGCTTTGGAGATTGCGGAGGCGGTGCTGAATGGAAACTCGGACACTACTCAATGTTAAGAACCTCCTGGTTGCTTCCAACTACCACTTCCTTGACGGAGATGTGGCGTTTCAGATGTTCGCCGAGGATGTGCGGAAGTACACGGACGAAGAGGTTCTGTTAGGGGCGAAACAGTTTGTTCGAAACCCCGGCAAGTTCCCTAACTACCCCGGTCTCCTCGATGCGATCCGCACGGAACACTATGCGAGAGAGGACTACGCTTCCTCAAGAGAGACATGGAACAATGGGGTGCGGTGCAAGAAGTGCGGAGACAGAGGCTACTACTTCCGCTACTGGAAGAAAGCCTTGGGTGACGGCAACTTCCTCTACACAGAAACGATGAGGGCTTGTCCGTGCGCTGCCGGAAGAGAGCGGTTTCCGTCCTTACTGGAGACACAAGAGGAGAGAGACAAGTGGACTTTCGAAAGTGCGAGGAAAGGCGGTCAGCCGACCAAAGTCCTCTATGACTACACCGAGGAAGAGTTCAGGAATGTGGTCGGGGAGGAGATCACGAAGAGCCAGTACGATAGGGAGTTCGCACAGAGACTTCGGTATTTGAAGCAAGAGAAGCCGAAGAAGGACGATACGGCAGAGCTTTGGAAGGAGTTAGCCGATGGCAAGTCTTGGAGCAAGTAGCCACATGAACCCTTGCCCTGAAATCTCCTACTGGAAAGGTATCCTCTCCATCGAGGACTTGGAGATCCTCGGAGCAAGACCGGGGCATTGGGTGAGCGAAGAAGAGGTAGTTCAGTACCTGATCCGCAAGGTTCAGTTTTGGAAGCGCAAGTACTCCGAGAACAGTTGGTGGCTTTACACCTATCAGCAAGCCTTGGAGAGTTGCCGGAAGATGGGCATAGAGCCGGAGCAACTCGGAATGACGGAAGAAGAGGTTCTGCAAGACTTGCCTTGGTGGAAGGAGATTAAGAGATGGAAGTGGTTCTGATTATTTTGTGGGGCATCGCATTGGTTTCCCAAGGCATTTATACCTCCGTCATCATCACAAGCAAGGCAGAGGGCGAAGGAGCGGGGGCGTTCAAATGGATCATTGTCGCATCGTTCATCCTGACTATCGCAATGCTGATTTTATTGGGGGTGAGGGTATGGTTTCTAAACTGATCTTGTGGGGCATCATCTTCATCGGCGTTTTGGTTGTAGCCCTTGTGGCGAATGAGGTGTTCTGACGGAGGAAAAACGATGAATGGTGATTTAATCAGCAGAAAAGCGGTGATTGAGGCGATGGAACAGGCAAAGGAACAGTATTTTGATAGAAAGGTAATTATTGGAAAAATGCAAGATATTGTTAATAATCTTCCGTCCGCACAGTTAGAGAATGCACAGACCGCCGATGTTGTTCCCGTGGTGCGGTGCGAGGATTGCAAGCATTCAGCGTGGGACGCATTAGGCAAGTGCTACTGGTGCAAAGGGAAAGAGCGCACGGCAGACTTCTTCTGTGCTGACGGAGAAAGGAGAGAAGATGGCGAGATATATTGATGCGGATGCGCTGATTGAACCAATGAAAAATGCTTGCATGGGGGTTATGAGTGGGTGCGAACCATTTAATGAACCATTGAAAGTTCTTGAATCCGCGCCGACCGCCGATGTCGTTCAAGTAGTGCGGTGTAAGGATTGCAAGTGGTACGAGGAACAGGACGAAACGATTGTCACTTGCTTATTGGTGGAAGCAGGAGCGAGAATCGACGGCTTCTGTGCGTGGGGTGAAATACGAAACGATGGCGAAGATGCTTAATTGGTTTGAAGCCGAGATGAAACGTCGTGGATACAAGGGTTGCCGTAATTGCAAACATCAGATCGATGTATTGCGCTCATGCGAGTGGCTTGAACACGGCGGTGACGGAAAACTCCATCTATTCTGTCCAAAATGGGAAAGGAGAGACAATGAAGAAAGCACTAAAAGAACTGATTGAGAAAGCCGAAGTAAAGAGGGTTGGAGAGTTCTATACTTTTCTCATGATCCCTAACGGCATTTATGACGGCTTTTGGGGGAAGAACGGGTATGACAACATTCTCTTGCTTGGGCAGAGCTTTCCTGATAGAAAATGGTACAAAATCGCCGACAAAATAGATGCCATTCACTTCTTCTATCCACCGTCCTTGAATTGGGAAATCGAGTCAAAATATGGAGTGCCGTGTTGTTGGACGAATAAGCCGATCAGCATTGAATACGATGGGTTTACAAGTTCAATCATCGCTTGCAAAAGGAGAGAAGAATGAAAGAGTATATCAAAATCGAGACAGTATATGAGCGTGATGTAAATGGCACGAAAAAACTGATAGAGGGCAGCTTCCGTGATGAAACGGTGATGTACCTGAAAGATTGTACTTGGGATTGGACAGAAAAAATCGATGGCACGAATATCGGCGTGGTTTGGGATGGACATTCCGTCAGTTTTCAAGGAAGAACGGAAAAGGCGCAGATCCCGGCAACGCTTTTCATTCGGCTTAACGATATGTTCTGTGGAGAAACGACCGAGGAACTGTTTGAACAGATTTTCGGAGAAAACAATGTGATCCTTTTCGGGGAAGGCTACGGGCATAAAATCCAAAAAGCCGGAGACCTTTACAATCCGAACAATGTGGACTTCGCCTTGTTTGATGTTTACCTCCCGGACAAAGATCTGTGGCTTAAACGAGACTCCGTAGAAAACATCGCCACGACCTTTGGGATTAGTTGTGTGCCTCTTCTCTTCAGAGGAGATATTGACTCGGCGGTACGTTTCGTGAAAAGCAAGCCTCAATCAACTATCGGAAACGCACCGATGGAAGGTGTGGTAGGAAGACCGAAGGTAGAACTCCGAGATAGGCAAGGAAAACGTGTGATCGTTAAGGTAAAGGTTCGGGATTTTGAGTGAGGAGAACTGACGATGGCGAGATACATTGACGCGGATAGGCTGAAACGACAAATGGAATTTGTGTGTATGGGTATTATGTCGGGAACTGATCCATACAATGCTCCACTTAATACGATTGATGAAGCACCGACCGCCGATGTTGTTCCCGTGGTGCGGTGTAAGGACTGCATACACCATAAAAACGCACCCAAAACGATGTACGTATGGTGCGAGTGTGTGGACGGCTTGTTGCCGCACGATTGGTTCTGCGCTGATGGCGAAAGGAGAGAAGATGTGGAAGAAACTGATTGACCGCATAAGGCATCGTAGGTTCTGCCGTTTGAACAGAAACTATTGCCCCGATTGCATTTATCACGATTTCGTTTTTGACGGGACAGTATTCAGAGGGAATAGGTGCAGATACGGCGAAAGGAGAACGGACGATGCCGAAACCTAATGAGATTGTCTTCACCATTGAGGACTATGCCGGAAACGAAACAGAGATGTTTGCAGACATCGGAAAGGTTCTAAAGATCCTGACGAAGAACGGCTATGTATGCACTTTCTTATGTGACGAACCAGCCTTTCAGATCTATGTGATCGAGTTCGATTATGAGGACGATGAAATGGCAGAAGTGAAGCCATACTGGCTGACACCCGAACAGTTTGAAAAATTGCAACAGTTGGAAAGCGAGGAAGAGGACGATGAGATACATTGACACAGATATTCTTGCAAAAATCGTATTCGACAAGTGGCAAGAGTGTGATGAACTCAAGCACATAATTCCTGCAATACGGAATGTGATTATGTGTGCATCGACCGAAGATGTGGTGGAAGTAGTTAGGTGTCGGGATTGCGACAACTGGACAGACGAAAACGGAAGAGAAGGTCTTTGTCAAGTTTGGTCTGATTTTGAAATCTCACATTTAAGGTATACGCCGAAAGATGGTTATTGTTCAGAGGGCGAAAGGAAAACGAAAGGAGACTAAAGGAGACTAACGAGAATGTTACATGATTTCATCCCGATTGTTCAGAACATCCCGATTGCGGAACACCCGAACGGCATAACCATTGTACCGCTTGCGGATGCCCACTACGGCTCACAAGAGTTCAATTCCGTCCGTTGGCACAAGACAATTCAGCGCATCTATGACGATCCGCATTGCTTCTGTGTCATTGCCGGAGACCTTCTCGATACTGGCACACGGTCATCCGTCACTTCGCCATACTCACAGACTTGCTCTCCGAGGCAGCAGAAGGAATGGCTCATCGAGGAACTGCGGTGTCTTGCGGAGAGGGACAAGATCCTTGCTTGCACGGACGGAAACCACGAACGCCGGGTGTCTATCGAAACTGACCAGTATCCGCTTTACGATGTGTTGTTCGCCCTTGGCAAGGAGGAACTGTACAGAGAGAACATCTGCTTCCTCAAGGTTCGCCTCTACTACGAATGGAACGGCAAGAAGAAACACAGAGTGTCCTTTGCCTTTGCGATCACTCACGGAGCGGGCGGTGGTCAGTACATCGGTTCTTCCGCAAACAAGGTTCAGAACTTCGGAATGGCTATTGACGGCATCGATTGCCTTATCACGGGGCATACCCACAAGCCGTTGACATTCCCGGTAAGCAAGTTGGTCTTCGATCCGAACTCCGACGCCATCAAGCAGAAACAGTTCGTGGTTGCGGTGGCTTCGTCATTCCTTGACTACGGCGGTTACCCAGTTCAGAAACTCCTGACACCGACCGCACATACAACCACGGAGATACAGTTGTCTTATTCGCAAGGCGAGAGAAAGGAGATAAGGGTTCTTCAATGAATGACCTTTTGAAGATATTGGATTTCATCGACACAAAGCTCCTTGAGATCCGCAAAAGCGACAACCTCACTTGGGGGCAGCGCATCACGGCATACAACCTACTGATAGACCTTTCGGAGTTTGTCAGGGAGAGAATGGACGAGGAGGCAAAGCATGAAAGAACTGGCGTTCGTTATTCCGGCTAACAAAGGAGCGAAATAATGAGATTGACCTTTACTATCGGTTTATGCCCCGTGCCAAAGAAGAACTCACAGAACATCGTCAAGGGTCGGAACGGTAAGCCTATCATCGTTCAGAACGATAGGTGGAAGAAGTACGAAAGGGCTTGCAAGGAGTTCATGCCGAAACTGGACGAGCCGATCAGCGAACCTATCAACATCCGCTATCTGTTCTATCGAGACAGTTACAGACGGGTGGATGCCTCAAACCTCATCGAGGGTGCGGACGATGTTCTTGTGAAGTACGGTGTAGTTCTCGATGACAACTTCACAATCGTCAAAGGACACGATGGAACAAGGGTGTATGTGGACAAGACCTCGCCTCGGACGGAAATCCTAATCACGGAAATGCCGGAAGGAGAGTTTGAAGAATGGTAAGTCAGAAATGCCTGGAGTGCAGACACGCCGTGTGGGACTACGAAACCTACTACGGCACAACAGAGAAGGAATGGTTTGTGAACGATTGCAAAAAAGGCAACTATTGCGAAGACCTTGAGGGTTGCGAGGAGTTCGAACCAGTTCCTTACAAGGAGGAGGACTAATGGACAAAATGGAGGCGGTCGGCATCCTTTACTTTTTGAGGGCAACCTTGGCGAAGGACGGATGTGAGGACAAAGTAACGGATAAAGTGATTGAAGCGTTGACAACAGCTTGCGCCACGCTCACGGAGTCGGCATTTAGAGAGGCGATAAACGAGTATGTGGAGTGAAAGAGACCAAGCAACGATTGAGGCTTATCGGACATTCGCTTGCGAGATAGCCCTTTACGCCTACAACGATTACATCAAATACTCCATAGACATCTTCTGTCTTGAACATCCGCTTGAGAATGACTTCACGGAGAAGCGGTTCAGGAAACTGTCCAAGGTCATCATGTACGAAGCCGTGAGGAATCAGAAGAGGAGAGGACGGAATGGTCTGTCCAACGAGCAGAAGCTTCGGATGTTCTGCAAGGAGATCCCGTTTGCGGTGAAACAGTACAGAGAGAACGCAGAGAACTGCAAGCGGTTCTTCAAAGACCCTCACCCCATCTGCGGACTTCTCGGACTTGACGGAGACAAGATCCTCGACAACGCAGACGAACAGATCGAGCGTTGGATAGCCGGAGAGGACATCCACCTGAAGAAGAGCATCAGGGGCTTGTACTTTGACGGAGAGGAGGAGTTCGAATGAGTGATCCAACGATGGAAATCCTCCTCGCAGATACGCTTTGCCTCGAAGGACGTGACGAAATAATTATCGTAATGGGCGATGAAACATTCGACAGATTTGAGGATGAGGCATATGCCAACGAAATGACCCCCGGCGAGTGGTTCAGAAAGTTGAATGACATTCCCGCCGAGAAAAGAGTGAAGGTCATTCCGAAAAGCCTTTTCTTCGGATGGGAGGACGATGATGAGTAAGCCGACACTCGGCAACCTCTTCAGCGGAAGCGGTGCGTGGGAACTGGCTGCGAGGCTCTGCGGAATCGAGCCTCTGTGGGAAGCGGAGATAGAACCATTCCCGGTCGCACTTGAAGCCAAGCGGTTTCCGAACTGCATCCAGTTAGGGGATGTAAGCAAGATTAACGGAGCGGAGATACCGCCAGTAGACATTTTTACCAACAGTTCGCCTTGCCAGGATTTGTCCATAGCGGGTAAGAGAGCCGGGTTGGACGGAGAGCGGAGCGGTCTTTTCGGAGAGGCAATCCGCATCACGAAGGAGATGAGAGATGCTACCACAAAACTACACTTGCAACGGGCAGATGAGCCTATTCGACCAAGATTTTGGTGTTGGGAAAATGTGCCGGGAGTCTTCTCCTCAAACGGCGGTGAGGACTTCAGAGCGGTCATCGAGGAGGTCGCAAGGATCAAAGAGCCGTCCGTGGTTATTCCTCGACCTGACAAATGGACTAATGCCGGGGTGGTCGAAGGAAACGGATGGCAGATTGCTTGGCGTGTCATGGATGCCCAATTTTGGGGAGTCCCCCAACGCCGTAGAAGAGTCTTCCTTGTCGCAGATCTTGGAGGACAAAGTGCCGGAGAAGTTCTATTTGAGCGAGAAGGCTTGCCGAGGCATTTTGAGGAGATCCGAAATTCGTGGGAAATGCTTGCCCGAAGTCTTGAAGACCGCATTGATATCGCAAGCCGGATTGTCAGCGGAGAGCTTTGCGGAACTTCGGAAGGAATGGGCGGTGGCGTAAGGGAATGAGTCAGCCCCTCCTATTCGAAAACCATCCGAATGACTCAAGAATAAAACTTTGCGAAGGGCGGTCGAACGCACTAAATGCACGGATGGGAACTGGGGGGGGCAATGTGGGCATCGTGCTATGGAAAATGAACGGATTACCCTGACAGAAAAGCGGTTCTTCAAGTGGTATGTGGATGACATCTCCGTGTCCTTGAGAGCCAAGAGTGGATCATACGGGGGGGGCAGCGAGGTATTCATCATAGAGGTGGAGGATGGAAGAGAAGCAGACCTTCCGAAAAATCAGAAGGGCGCAGAGTCCGACCGATTTTGAGACATGGGGGGGGTGTCAAGTGGCGAACACATTGAACACATTCGAGAACTCCGATGTGCGGACAACCACCATCGTGACGGAAGCCATCGGCTTCGATGCCTACAACCAAAGCATGACGGGGGCAAAAGCAAAGCATTGAATAACAAAGCAACGGACGCAGACCACATCCCGGTTGTATTCACCCTCAAAATTAGGGGGGGTGCGACACCTATGTGAAGAGGAACGGAACGATTGGAACGGCGGGAAAGGGAGCGTTGATACAGAAGGACTTGGCTTCGACCCTCGGAGTGACACAAGACCAATATCTGTTTGAACCGATGAGAGATGAAGCAGACAGTTTACGCATTTGATATGGGGGGGCAAGCCATCGTGCGTGTTTTACAAAGACCAAAGCCCTACCCTATGCACCACCCATTATGGTGCGCCAGTAATCGCATATGAGGATGGAGAAGGAAGTGCTGGCGGTGATTGCGGATCATCCGACACCGAAGATAGGGGGGGGGTGAAATCGCATTCACCATTCAGAGCAGAGACCACAAGGGGGAGATGGTAGTTGTCATATCAGAACAAGACGGGGACATTGAACCAGGGGGCGCATCCGGGAAGTTACAACGGGCAAGATGCATATAGTGACTTGTTAGTCACAGAGAGAGAGAGAGAGAGATGGGCGAGAGCAATAGGGAACGGACAAGTGCATCAGGTCTACCTTCAGGAGATGGTGGGGGCATTGAACACGATGCACGATCCACAGATAGTACTTATCGAGCAAGAAGATTGACTCCGACAGAGTGTGCGAGGCTTCAGGGATTTCCACCTGATTGGTGTTCGGATGTACCACACTCCGATTCTGCGGAGTACAAACTTTGGGGGAACGGCATTGCGCTGCCGTGCATCATCCCGATGATGAAAGCAATGGGAGACAAGATAAGGGAGGAGAACGATGGAGAGATACATTAAAACAGACATTCTTGCGAAACTTGTTTTTGACAAGTGGCAAGAGTGCGACGAGCTCAAACGCATAATTCCGTCCATAAAGAGGGCGATTATGTGCGAATCGGCCATCGATGCGGTCGAAGTCGTGCGGTGCAAGGATTGTGAGCATTATAAGCCGAGCGAAGCAGACCCGAACAGAAAGATGTGCTGGCGCAAGGATGTGGATGGATTTCCTGTCTGCTATGACTTTTACCCGACCGACTTCTGTTCATACGGAGAAAGGAGAGACGATTCGACATGAGCGAACATTCTCCAAGAGAGTACCCTTTTGAGGGGGAGATGCTGACGGTAGCGGAGATAGCGGAGCGGACGGGCTTGCAGAAGGGAACGATATGGAAGAGGCTTTGGGACGGACTTGAACCCGATAGGGCGTTTTCCGGCAAAGACCTCCGTGTGGAGCGGATGAGAAACGAGTGTCTGAAATACACGGTGGAGTTCCGTGGAAAGAAAGTAACTCTTTCCGAACTGGCAGAGATGACCGGGATCAAGCGGACAACCATTGCGACAAGGTATCGGAAGGGAGACAGAGGAGAGCGGTTGTGGAGACCGAAAGAACACGGAGGGGGGAGAGGTAAATGGTATGAGCGTTATTGAGTTTTTCGAACTGAAGCACCAGTACAAGGTGGACGGAAAGGTTGTGCCGTCCGTTACGGAGATCCTTGAACACATAACCGCCGTGGGCTATGGCAAGGTAAACCCCTCGATTTTGGAAGAGGCGAAGGAGAGAGGGTCGGCGGTGCATGAGATGACGGAGGACATAGACCTCGGCTTTGAGCCTGAATATGTAGACCCCTTTATTGAGGGCTATATCGTGGCTTATATGCGTTTTCTCAATGACTACGATGTGGAGTGGGATTACATCGAACACCGCTTCTATGAGCCTTTACGGGGCTTCTGTGGCACGGCTGACAGGGTCGGCAAACTGGACGGACACCCTTGCGTACTGGACATCAAGACGGCAAGCTCTCCGTCATCGGATCAGAAGATAGCGGTCTGTTGCCAAACGGCTGCCTACAATGCCGGACTTGGGGATGTGGGGTATGACCGATACGCCTTGTACCTACATTCGGACGGAAGTTACGATCTCTTCAACTGTGCGGACTACGAAGAGGAGAGAGATTTCAGCGGATGGGAGATGTTCAAGGAATTGTGCAACTTGCACAAACGCCTTGCGGACATTAAGAAACGGAGTGCGAAGAAGGAATGAGTTGTTACAACTGCGTTCTGTGTTCCTTGGAGACACCGCCACCGAACCTTATCGGCTATGTGAAATGCAAGGACTCCGACATTTGGGTAGACCCCGAAAGCGGTATCTGCATAGCGGATGTGATGAACACGGTCAAGAAAGAGACCGGGGAAAAGATAAAGAAATACCTTGAAGCCATTCAAAAAGTAAAGGAGGAAGAATGATGGAGATGAGATACATGATTGATGAAGCAAGACGAGAAGCTATCAGCCTTGTGGACGAGGCAATCAGAAGTTGCGGAGAACCCGATGCGTATGGCATACTTATCGGCTTGCGCCGGAAGTTCGAAAAGATGGATGCGCTCCGTTGCAATGTCGCATTAGAAAAGCCCAAGAAACTGTACAAATGGGTCGAGTTCGGCAACGGATACAGTTGTCCGAAATGCGGAGAGCGGTTCATCGAGAGGTCAAACTTTTGTCCTGAATGTGGAGCAAGATTTGAGAGGGAGGCAGACTAATGGCAGAACTGACAGTTTATGAGGGCAGACAAGCCCTCGCAGAGAGAAGCGGAGAGAACTACAAGGTCATCTGTCCCTATGACAAGTGTGCGGTCATACTTGAGAGAGGAACGGACTTCGATGTCATTCCAGGCACGAAGCAGCCTTCACTCCTCAAGAGCGGTGCGGAAAAAATCGTGTCTGTCTACGGGCTACTGGTGCGGTTCTCAATCGAGAGCAAAATAGAGGAACTGAACGCCATCGAGACCGAAAAGGGTTTCAAGCCGTTCTTCTTCTACAATGTGCGGTGCGATCTCATCAAGATTGCGAATGACGGAACAGAGTATATCTTCACTTCCGGCTACGGATCGGCAAACACTTCCGAAAAGCGGAACGGATGGAACTCTCCGTTTGACAGTTGCAACTCCACCCTGAAGATGGCACAGAAAAGAGCCTTGGTTCAGGCGGCATTGTCCGTCAGCGGTCTGTCCGCACTCTTCAGCCAGGACATCGAGAATGAAGTCTTCATGAAGAAGTTTGACGAACTGAACGAGGCGGTGAAGACGGGAACGATCACACAGAAGCAAGGCAAACTGATTTTTGCCACGGCAGCGGATGTCGGTCTGTCCGCAAAGAAAGTCAAGGAAAAGCTGAAGGAATGGGGCTACGGAGACATCAAGGCTATTAATCAGGACGAACTGGACGATGTCCTCAATAAAATCAATGCCTTAAAGGAGAAAGAATAATGGCAAACGAATCATCCGCAACTATCAGGGTTGGAGACGAAATCTCCCTTGTCGGTCAGAATGTGTACAAGGGTACATCCAAGACGAGGAATGAACCCTATGTGTTCGTCATCAGGAAAGCGGAGAGGGGCTATGCCTCCGTCAAGATGTTCGTGTCGAACGCAAAGGAATGCCTGAACGCACAGAAAGTAAAGGTGAAGAGGATCGTTGATGCAACCGCTGCGCCGAGGAAAGCACCGAACGGAACGATCTACACGGAGTTCAAGATCACCGCAGATTGCGAGGCTTTCGATGCCTATGCCGATGAACGCAAGAAGACATCGGACGAGTTTGAGATGTTCGTCAACACGGACGATGTGAAGCCGGAGGGCGGTCTGTTCGACACATACACCGATGGCAACGACCTTCCGTTCGTGTAAGGTGAGAAATGGCAAGGAAGAAACAAGAGTCCGAATATCAGATGTCAAAGGTGGAGGGTGTCGGCGCACCCTCCTCCGAGACCATTATGATGAGCGGAGACGAAGTGACCGCCTACTATCGGGAGAAGAAGGAACTTGCGGAAAAGCCTGACGAGGCACGGATGCTGATGTTCAAGGCTTACCAAGTTCCGGCAGACTACTCCCCGGTTGGCGACAATGACATAGCGGATGCCCTCGGACAGATTCGGACGGTGTCGAGGGGCAAGGGCATCTCGCATTCCCTTCCGAAGTTCGCAAGCGGAGCGGAACTCCAAGGGGCAATCGATGCCTATTGGGACTTCATCTATCGGGTCAATTCGGACGGCAGAAAGATATACCCCGATGTAGAGGGGCTTGCCTCCTTCCTCCGTGTTGCGAGATCCACTTTGATGAACTGGAAGAGGGGAGAGGTGAACAGAGAGTTTGCCCCGATCATTGAAACAACGCTCAATGATATCGCTTCCGTCAAGAAGCAACTGGCACTCGGAGGGAATCTGCCTCCGCTCATCTATCTCAACGATATGCAGAATAACCACGGCTACATCTCCAACACCTCAAAGGTCGATGTGGATGTGGCGGTCAGGAGAGAACCTGACGATCCGCAGAAGCTCATTGACAACGCAAAGTTTCTGCCGTAAGATAAAATAGAGGGGAAATATGACAATGCTTTAGAACGCACGAAAATGCCAATTAAATCGATTTTCCGTTTCGACCAGTAAGATGTACTGGCAACCGCAGAAAATGTCTTTAAAGGGCATTTATCGATGCGACAGAGCAAAAGAAAGAGGAGGGGTCATCCCTCCTCTTCTTCATCCTCTTCCCTCAATCTGTACCGCTCCAAGATGGTGTCTATCCGTTGGTCGAGGTAGACCCTGATGTTCCGCTTGTCTCCCGGTGTTAGCCGAAGGAACTTCAGAAGCACCTCTTTCTCAAGGTTCGACAGACGGGCAATGATGAACTTGTCCACTTGACTTGTGGTGTCGGTATCCTCGCCGACCATCTCGCCATTTCCGTTCTTCAGCCATTCGAAGCGGACTCCAGTTTTGTCGGAGATGAGCTTCAGAATGTGGTCTCCGGGCTTCCTCAATCCGAGAGTCCAATGCGACACCGCACTCAATGTCACGCCCATCTGCCTCGCCAGTTCGCCTTGTGTCCATCCGACCTTGCCCCTCGCAGCCGTGATCCGCTCACCTACTGTACTCATACCGCACCTCCGCACGGAACACTATACAACAGATACATGGCACTCTGCAAGTTCGCATATCTCACCATAATCATGGTCTTGCGTTTGCACTCCCCGGTCTTGGGGTCGATTTCCCACCACTTGTGGACTACCTTGTAGGGGTCGAATTTGCGCCCTTCCTCGTGGATCACTTCCCAAATGCCACCGCACTTCAGTTCTGCGACCTTCCTCTGCTTCGTCTTGCTCATTATCTTGCTTACCTCCTTGCATTGATATCGATGCCGAAAATCCTCTTTGCTACATTCTGACGGATGATGCCGTAGATCACTCTGTCAATCTGCTCGTCAGGCACATACGGCACATCCACCAGTTTCACCTCTCCGTCCAAGAGGAGATATCCCTTGCCGTACCGGGGCAACTTCTCTGCTCCCGCTTGCCCCAAGACCATGAAGGACTCGATGCGGTTCGCCGTGTGGAGACAGAGCTTGCAAGTGCAGTTTATCTGTACAGATGCCGGAACGGTCTGCCTTGACGGACTCTGCGTTGCGAGGATGACCGTGATCCCCGATGCTCTGCAAAGGTTCAGAAGTCTTGTGAGTCTCTGCTGAAACTCTTTGCACTCTTCCTTGACGAGCAGAATGTCTGCGATCTCATCAATGACCAGGAACGCTCTGCTCCCTTGCCACTTCCTCCATCCGTACCTCTGCATGACATCATATCTCCACGCCATCAGCCGAATGACCTTGTCGATGAGCTTCAGAATGTCGGGGTGTTTGAAGTCCTCGTCACTCTGTGCGTACCCCTTGACGATGGGGAGATACCTCCACCTCGCAAGCTCCACCTTCTTCGGGTCTGCAAGGTACAGAATGGCTTGCTCCGGCTTGCCGATCTCCGTGGGTTCTCCCGGCGTGTAACGGCACACCACCTGATGCAGAAGGGCAGAAATGACAGTTGACTTGCCGCTTCCAGTAGCTCCGCTGATGAAGATGCCTCCGTCAGCATTCAGAATGTCCGTGTAGATACTCATGTCAAACCTCCTCCGGGGCTTTCAGATAAAGCCGAATGCAGTATGTTGTGCTTTGCCATGACGGGAGTTCCACATAATATAGACCCCGCCGAATGCCTCCCGCCTCCTTGACGGGAAGGCTTGCCCGATCCGCTTTGCGTGAAACATATCCTCTCGTCCACGCCGTGAACAGTTCCTTGTATCCCTTCTCAAGGGCTTCTCCGTATGTCATGCTTACACCTCCTCAATGTAGACGATTTCCACGCCGTTGCCGAAATGGTTTCTCATAATCTTGCGGACTTCCCTCTTGTTCTCCGCATATACCGTTGTGTGTTCGTAGTCATAATCTTGCCAGTTGTAGCACACATCATAAACCTTCATTCTTCCACCTCCTCAATAAGCTCAATGTGCAGATAACCATCTGTCCCGGCAAACACATATCCAACTTCAAGCTCGTACCATTCATCCGGGAGCGAACGCTCATATGCAAGATCGTCAACGTAATCAAAGTACCGAACTTCGACCTCCTCATCGCCCGCCCAAATGCTGACACGAACGTTTCACTGAATCGCCACGTTGCTCAGAATGTCATAGAATTTCATCTCACACCTCATCAAGAGTCTGCTCCGCAGAATCAGCCCATTCCATGACCCCGAAAGCCACCTCGTCAAGAGAGTGCTCAAAGGGATAGTCTTTTGTGATAAAATCCTGGAAATCTATGCCGTTCTCCTCACAGTATTCGACAAGATCACCGAATGCTCTGCTCAAGTTCCTCATCAGCCGAATGTAGACCTCCGGGCTGAATTCTTCCGATACTCCTTCAAACTTGCTCATCATCTTGCTCATTTGCTTGCCTCCTCAAAACTTCCATTCGACACCTTCGCCGAATGCCTCGCCGAATGCCTTGCTCACGATCCGCTCGACCTCGCCGTCATCGTAGGTCTCCGCTTGCTCATCGAATGCCCCTGAAATATCGACACAGAATGTGATCTCTTTCTCCGGGCAGAAGAACTCAAGCTCCTGTGTGTAGTCATCACAGAATTCTAAACTGAAAACCATTTGCTCAACCTCCATGCGCTTGTTTTTCGCCCATATGGGCAAGGGTCTCGCCGGAATCGAACCGACCGAATGCCGAACCATCGGAAGACCGCAGAATGTCATTTCAGCACCTCCCAATTGATGACGGCATTCTCACCGAATGTGTCCCTTGCTTGCTTTTCCATCGTTGCCTTTGCTTCTTCCCAACTCTCCGCATCGTAGGCATCGAAGTAGAATTCGCACCAATGACCGACCGAACGCTCTTCGAACCTTCCCCAATACTCGCCGTCATTGCCAACGAAGAACGGCTCGAAAACGCATCTTTCCGGCAATTCGACCACAACGCCGTTATTCATTGGATGACAAGCGGAAACATATTCATTGAATGTTTCGGAGGCGATGTCATTCTCTGCCTTGTCAACTTCCCACCAATAGCGCATCTCGCCCTCCGTGAGAATTGCGCCGTCTTCAATGTCCCAAAAACGCCTTGCCATTGTTCAACCTCCTAAAAGTTTTTGCCCCTTGTGGGGAAAAGGTGCGGATGGGTTCGAACCATCCAACGCCCCAACGGCGCACCATCTTACTTACTAACCACCCTCCACAGAAGCCGAACGGCTTGATATAACGCCCTCGCTTGAGTGTCGAGCCATTCTTCAGAGGGGTTCGGCTTGCGCTCTCCGTTCCTCGTCTTCTTCAGTTCGGAGGGAGTGCAAAGTCTCTCGGCGATGTCTCCGTCATAGATGAGGGAACAACCGCCCCACGAATATTCAGACCAATTAGAAGCACCATTTAAAAAGTACTTCTCAAACATTCTAAAATTGCAGACGGCGTCTTCGGGGAGGGTTTCGGAGCGGTCAACCTCTTCGAGAAGTTCGAGAGCGTAAGCGTTCACACCACGCTTCCAAGCAGACCGAGCGGAAGAGTTCTTGACAGTTTTCTTAATAGATGTTAAACTACGCATAACAGACTCCTTTCATTTGTGCGTTTGGTGTTTGTTGGGCGGTTGCGTTTGTTTGGTAGACGGGGCAACCGCTTTTTGTAGTTCCCTTTGGAACTATCTATACTATACTACAATAGACAGACATTGTAAATACATAAGCGGAAAAAATTCCAGGAAATCACTACGCCAAACCGCAATATATAGTGGTTCGATCCATACATAACCGCAATATATAGTGGTCTGAAAATTTTTTAAATTTTTTTCTGAAAATGGATGAAACGGCACTAAAATGAATGCAAACCACAACATCTTGTGGTCTTGCGGTGCATAAACTACAACATCTTGTGTTATCCGCTTGTGATCCCCAAAAAACACGAAAAAACACCACAATTTCAGGCGTGTTAAATCCCGTCTTTTTTCACATAATACTATAAACCACAACATATTGTATTTCAATGCCTCCTATACCACAACATATTGTATATGCTACGATCGATTTACGGCATTTTATGCATACAATCGCACGGCTTCCGGCGTGATATTTGATTGCAGCGTTCAAACTGGCAATCGATCCGGGAGAGTGCTAATCTATAAACCTATTCGCCTACTGGATTGATAGGTGAATGGATCACGCAATATCTGACTACCGTTTCCGGCGGTTCGGGGCGTTGGTCGGTATGTTATATACTTATAAGCGGTTATAAGTCCGCAATATTTGACTACTCCCACGGGTTGTATATAACTATATAAGTAATTATATACGCACGTTCGGGCATGGAAAAACTAACCCCACGACACACCGACACACCATAAAAAGCACACGCCTCCGTGTGTGTCATAGTCTCCGGCGTTGCGGATCATACGGATAAACTAAATCTATTCGTTAAACTATAACTTATAAAATAGATACAATCATAGACAGCGCACGGTGTACGCAATCGGACGGCGAACCATACACGGCGAACCACTACAGACGGACGGGTGGGGCTTTTTGTCTTTCCTTCCGATGCAAGGGGAGGCGGGGGGAGGGCAACGGCGCATCGGGGTCGGGTAACCCCCCTATATATTCGCTAATTATAAAAGACCCCATTCTATACTTTTAAACTATAAAAAGACCATACTGTTATATATCTTCCTTACCCGTGTTTCCCTTACTCGTATTTCCCTTACCCGTTTTGATGGGTTATAGCGATGAAAATGCCGCCCTATTGATGGTTTTACCGCCGATTTGGTATAATATACCTAGATTGAAGAAATGGCACTAAAAGCCATTTATAAGCTTGAAGAAACGGAACAAGGGGCGAATATGGCGAAGAAGAAACCGGCAATCATTCCCGAAATACCGATAGAGAAGAGACCCGGGGTAAGCCAGGGCGAGCTTGAGGCGGCTTGTGTGAGTTACATGAAAGCGGGGCGGTATGACGAGGCTTTGGATTGCATCGAGAACATCGGGAAGATGGTATCGGGTGTGGGGTGCATGGAGAACAAGGTCTTGCGGTATCGGAAGATCCTGAAGGGGTATCGGGAGACGATCAAGGGCTTGCTGGAGAAGGGGGACAACCCAACCGACAACTATGAGAGGCTTCATCGGTCGTATGTGTTCGGTGGGAAGGACTCGTTTGATGACTTTATGGTAGCGGTGGAATGGTACAGAGAGCCGGAGGAGAAGTACTGGCTTCCCCGGAGGGCGCAACTTTTGACCATTTTAACGGCTATGGAGATGCTTGAGTATGACTATTTGGACGAGTTGTACATCTCCCAACCTCCAAGAACGGGCAAAACCGCCCTATGCACTTTCTTCCTGATATGGATAATGGGGAGAGACTCGGAGCGGAGCAACTTGTACGCCTCCTATGCGGATGCGGTGGCAAATGCGTTCTATGACGGTGTGTTGGAGATCCTTGCAGACCCGGTTACCTACGACGTGCGGAGCGTGTTCCCGAAGTTCAAGGTGGCTTCGACAGATGCGAAGGAGCATATCCTGAACATCGGACGGAAGAAGAAGTATGCTTCCTTGTCTTGCCGGAGCTTGTACGGGGCTTTGAACGGAATGCTCGATTGTGACGGCTATGTTGTCGGGGATGACTTGCATTCGGGTATCGAGGAAGCGAAGAACAAGATGCTTTTGGACAAGGCTTGGCAAGTGGTGTCGAACAACCTTGTCACAAGGTGCAAGGAACACGCCAAGATGCTATGGGTCGGCACTCGTTGGTCTATCTACGATTGCTTCTCAAGGCGCATAGAACTGTTGGAGACCTCTCCGAAGTTCGCCTCAAGGCGGTACAAGATCGTGAATGTTCCGGCATTGAACGGTCGGGACGAGAGCAACTTCGACTATATGTTCGGAGTTGGCTACACCACGGAGGCTTTCCACCGCATCAGGGACGGCTTTGAGCGGTCGGATGCGATTGCCGATTGGTTGAGTCAGTACATGGGTTCGCCGATAGAGAGAATGGGTGCGGTGTTCTCCCCCGAAGACTTTCAGACCTACAACGGAGAGTTTCCGAAGAATGTGGAAGCGGACAGAGTGTTTATGGTGGTTGACCCGGCTTGGGGCGGTGGTGACTATGTGGCTGCGCCCGTTGTCCACCAGTACGGAGATGCTTTGTACATCTCGTCCGTGGTGTACTCCAATGCGGACAAGAGCGTGACCGAACCGCTGATCGTGCAAAAGGCGAAGGACGAGGGCGTGTCCGCTATCTATTTTGAGGCTACCCGAACCACGGGAAGTTATGCGGACGAGGTGGATGCAAGGCTTCGTGCGGAGGGCATACGATTAAATATAGTAAAAACTATCAAAAACTGGGTTTCTGCGGGTGTCGGAAAACAACAGAGGATCTTCGACAAAAGCCCCGACATCAAGGAGCGGATGATATTCCTTGCCCCTGAATTGAGGGATAGGGAGTATGTGCGGTTCATGCAAAATGTCTATTCCTTCACCGTAGAGGGGAAGAACAAGCACGATGATGCCCCTGATAGCCTTGCGATGGTCATGACGGTAGTGAATACCGCTCCGAGGACGATAAAGGTCTACTCCAGGAGAGGATATCTGTAAACTGAACTGACAATATATGTGATAAGGCGGCTTCGACCGCCTTATTTTATTGCGCTTTGGGGATATGACAACAAGATATAGTGGTCGCACTCTTGAAAAACCACAACATATTGTGGTATGCACTATCACGGAATAATGTATACATTGCCTCCTCCGGGCTTTTCATAACCTCCATCTAAAGCCTACTGTCGGTTTTTTCATGTGCTTTTCCCCGGCAGTAGGTGAGGTGGGGGAGCGAGGTATCCGATGCCTAATTCAATCGAAAGAATCGACCGCAGTTCCGAAACAGAACTGTCCTTCGCCGGGGTCTACACCCACGGACGGAGGCGTATTTATACCTCTGAAACCGAAATCACAAGGGAAAATGTTCTCCATGTGGTGAACGAAGCCCTTATGACCCATTCGGTGAACGCAATGGAGGAAAAATATCTCTCGGACTACCGCCGTGGCATCACTCCGATCCTTTCCCGAACCAAGGAACGCAATACATTTATCTGCAACAAGATCAACGAGAACCACGCAGAGGAGATCTGCACCTACAAGAACGGCGCATTTCTTCAGCAACCCGCTTTCTACACGGCAAGAAAGCCCAAGGCGCAGAACAAAGTCACGAAGCTGAACGAGTATCTGTACCGAAGCGGAAAGCATCTTGCGGACAACAAGGTGGTGGATTCCTTCCATACTGTCGGCTTGGGTGTTCTGTACATCGAGCCGAACGATGATGACGAGATCCCCGTCCGTTGCTACTCGTTGAACCCCATTTCCGCTTTCGTGGTGTATTCTCTCCGCCCCGGCAACAGACCGATGCTCGGCATCAACATCGTCATGGGCGGTGAGAGGCTCTACATCGATGCCTACACCGACAAGAAGTGCTTCCGATTGGTCGGCACTCCGGCTTCTGTCCGCAAGGTCATTGACGGACGGATGCGGAACGAAGATGTTGCGGTTGCCGAGGCAATCATTGGCGAAGAGGATAACGCCCTCGGCGAGATCCCCATCATCGAGTACCGATACAATTCGCTTGATATGTGTGCGTTTGAGGCAGCCCTACCGCTCCTCGATGCGCTTGACGAACTGGCTTCCGACCGTCTTGACGGCGTTGGACAGTTCATACAGAGCCTTATGGTCATCTACGGATGCGACTTGCCGGAGGGTGAGAGCGCAGACACGATGAAGCATAAAGGCATCCTCGTTCTTCCGAGAATGGGTGACGGAACGCAAGGAGATGTGAAACTCCTCACCGAGGAGCTGAACCAAACGCAGACACAAACCCTTGTGGATTGGACTTACAGACAAGTCCTCCGTGTATGCTCCATGCCCGACACCACAAAGGGAGAGCGTTCCACTTCCGATACCGCTTCTGCGGTTTATCTGCGTGACGGTTTCGCCAACGCACAAGTCTGTGCGAGGAACACGGAAGACCTTTTCAGAGAGAGCAACTCCTACTTTGACAAGATTTTCCTCAAGATCCTTGAAGACAAGCAACTCGTCAAGGGCTTAAAGGTCTCCGACTTCGAACTGAACTTCGTGCGTAACGAAACGAGCGGAATGTACGAAAAGGCGCAAGCCCTGAACCTTCTTCTCAATTCGGGCGTTGAGCCGACCCTTGCTTTCGGCAAGTCAGGCGTGTCCAACGATCCGAACGCAGATGTGAAAATGTCCGAAAAGTGGCTCAAGATGAAGTGGGGTGACCCCGATGCACCGACCGCCGACAAGCCGGATACGATGGGCGCAGAAGAGGGATCGGGCGAACCCCTTGAGCCGACAGAGGAAATGGACAACAACCTTTCCGTTTCGGACGGAGAGAGTGTGTCAGAGCCGGGGTCTTCCCAAGAGGGCGGTAAACCGCAGACCTCGCACTATGTGAAAGGGTACTGGAGAGACTAATGCTTTTCCCGTGGGATGACATCAACAACATAGAGGAGAAGATTGTTGAACTCCCCAAGAATGCGGACGGCTCTGTTGATCCCGAAGAGTGTGCGGACATCATCCTTGAGTATCTCATCTATTGCTATGTGATGGGAAGAGACAACATCGATGAGAACCTCCGCATCGATGCAAGGGAGATGAAGGACACGATCTATCGGAGGATTGCCGGAGAGGACTTCGAGCAGAGGGTGAAGCGGTGGGCAACACAAGGTGAGATTTACGGCTTGCTGACGGTTCTCCACACGGAAACCCAAAGGGTCTTCAACGAGAGTATGCACAATTTCGCAAAGCGGAAGGGCTACTCGATGAAGACCTGGCACACGATGGAAGATGACAGAGTCCGTGATACTCATGCCTACCTTGACGGAATGGAGATACCAATCGATGCAATGTTCTACACCTACGATGGGGACGGAGCGGAGTTCCCAGGAGACTTCAACCTCCCACAGAACTCGATCAATTGTAGATGTTTTTTAACATTCGCCTAACAAAAAAGTTGGAAAAACCCAAAACGAAAAGGCGAATTTCCAAAAATAGTCACAGAGAAGTGACGATAAACAAACGCAAAGGTCAAGAGAATGACCCTAAACACGCAAATTGCTGAAAAGCCGATGCAGAGAAGCACCGATACCAAATCGCAGAAAGGACAATATGGAAGAAAACAAAGTTTTGAAGAACGAAAGCGTTGAAGTAACTCCGGCAGAGGGAACTGTCGCAAATAATGCGACTACCACTCCCGAACCTGAAGTTGACTACAAGGCACTCTACGAACAGACGAAAGCCGAGAACGAACGGCTTCGTGCTTCGAACACCAAAGCTTCCGCAGATGTCTCAAAGTTCAAAAAACAGCTCTCCGAAGTTCTTTCAAAGGAAGAACTGGCGAAGAGAGAGGCAGAGGAAGAGCAAGCCCGTAAGGATGAACTCCTTAAACAGTACATCGAGCGTGACCGCATCCGAACCTATTCTGACAAGTATCAGAATGCCGGGTTCAGCAAGGAAAATGCAGACAAGATGGCTGCGCTTCTCCCCGAAGGAGTCACGGACGATTACTTCGAAAGCTTGAGGGCTTCCAATGCAGACACTTTGGCAAGGCTGAAAGCCGAGGCGCTCAACAATCAGCCCAAGCCTACCAACGGAACACCGCCTACCCCCAAAGACCTCGGCAAGTCAGAAGATGACAAGCTTCTTGAAGCAATTAAGAGGGGTGCGGGGCTTATCTAACACATAGGAGAAAACTATGCCTAACTCTATTGCACTTGCACAGAAATATCTCGCCGTTGTCGATGAAGTCTACAAGAATGAGGCGAAGTCTATCGACCTCGACTTTGCGAATAGCGAGATCCAGTTTATCGATGCCAACACCGCCAAGGTCTTCAAACTGGCTATGGACGGTCTCGGTGACTATGACCGCAACAACGGCTTCGCCAAGGGTTCTGTCACGGGTACTTGGGAAACCCTTACCCTTGAAAAGGATCGTGGCACGAAGTTCATGGTTGACCGCTACGATGACGAGGAGACCCTCGGCATGGCGTTCGGTCGCCTCGGTGCGGGCTTCGAAAGAGAATGGGTCGTCCCCGAAATCGATGCCTATACCTTCGCCAAGCTCGCCTCCCGTTCCGGCAACACGGTCGCTACTGGCGCAATCACGGTCGGCACGACCGATGTTCCGTCCCTGATCGATGCGGGTAGTCAGGTTCTCGATGAGAACGAAGTTCCGAGAGAAGGTCGCATCCTCTATGTCTCTCCGGCTGCTTATGCGGGTCTGAAAGCGAAGATCACCCGTTACCTCGCCAACGAGCGTGAAGCCGTCAAGGCGGTCGAGATGTATGACGATATGAAAGTTATCGTTGTGCCTCCGAATAGGTTCGCCACCGCCGTCACCCTGAATAGCGGTGCTTCCTCCTTCGGTTTCGCTCCGGCTACGGGTGCTTACCACATCAACTTCATGATCGTTCATCCGTCTGCCGTCAAGAAGGCTATCAAACACGCTATGCCGTCCGTGATCGCTCCTGAATACAACAACGATGCTGACGGATGGATTCTCAAGTATCGTGCGTACTACGATGTCTTCGTTCTCGACAACAAGACGAAGGGCATCTATGTCCATCGTGACACCACGGCTATTTCGTAAATAAGGAAATAGCAGAAAGGGTTTGCAATGATTCATAACGGGAAAGAAGTCAGGGATGCAGAGGGCAAGCTCATCGGGCATACCTACGGCATTGTCGAGGATGCCCCGATGAACGAGCCTGAAGAAGCCCCCAATACCCCTACCAAGAAGACCACAAAGAAGACCGCTTCAAAGAAGCAAGAGGCTTAAAATGGCATTTATGAGCGACTCCGCAAAGATAGCAAGAGTTAAGAGCCTTGTCGGGAATGATGCGACCGCTACCGATGAGGTGGTGAGCGAACTTCTCGACCAGGCAGAGGATGCTATTCTCGGCGTGATGTATCCGCTTATAGATGACTTCGGTCAGTTCTCCATCCCGGCGAAGTATTCCTCACTCCAATGTGACTTGGCTGCGAGGTACTTCGCACGGATGGGGGCGAACGGAGAGGTTACCCACAACGAGAACGGCATTAACCGCTCTTGGGGATCTCCCGATGATGCCGACCTCTTGAGAAAGGTCACTCCCAAGGCGAAGGTGTACTGATGCTGACACTCGAC
>Ga0310691_10001299_pt1 | contig 38489 bp, 31 predicted proteins | sample 176DNAGHGlowgp2_FD_203887 | JGI IMG/M metagenome (GOLD analysis project Ga0310691, IMG submission 203887) | Sheep rumen microbial communities from Palmerston North, Manawatu-Wanganui, New Zealand - 1766 DNA GHGlow gp2 (v2) (version 2) | ecosystem: Host-associated > Mammals > Digestive system >... | reverse complement strand
GGGCAGGCCTTATCAGTTGCCTTGATTACTACAATGAGCGTCACGCTTTGAAGTTAAGTTGAACCGCCGTATGCCGAACGGCACGTACGGTGGTGTGAGAGGGGGATTAAATTCCCCCTACTCGATTGAGTTTCTTCACGGGATTTGCGGGATGATGTTTCCGGGGGCGATGTCAGCGTTTCCGCAGAAAAACGGTGATTCTTCCGCAGAAAATGCGGAAAAAATCTGAATTCCTGCGGATTCCGCAAGAATCAGCATTTCTTCCGCAAATCCTGCGGAAAAATCGTAGAATCTTGCGGAAGCAGGTCTATCCGGCCACCTCAGATGACAAGAATATAAAATGCACTGAACGGATTTCAGTGTTGTCATCTGTCGTTCAAAGCTGCGGGCGCTCCCTTATGTTTCCGCGTCTTTACAATTGTATGACCGAACTGCAAAATCTGACAAAATGTGGTATCATTGACACGATATTTATCGATGGAGGACTATATAATGCTCAATCTGAAGCAAACTCTGGCATTCGGTTTGACCGCAGCAATGGTATTCTCCTTTGTTCCGGGCACCGTATTTGCTGCGTCGGAGGGGGAAGCAACAACTGAGTCTGCCGGTATTTCCGCGTCAGAAGATACTGCAGATAAAGCACAGCCTTCAGAGACTGCTGAGGTTACCGCGACGGAGGAGATAACGAAGACCGTTGCGACGAACAGCGGGTGGAAGAAGGTCTCCGGCAAGTGGTACTACTATGACAAGAACGGCAGGAAGGTTACCGGATTTCAGAAGATAGACGGCAAGCTTTATTCCTTCAATAAGAAGGGGGTAATGCTGTACGGCTGGCAGAAGAGTACCGACGGCAAATGGTATTATTTCGGCAAGGACGGGTCGGCTTCCGTGTCCAAGTGGATCAAGCCTGACGGCCACTGGTATTACCTGGACCAAGACGGCATTATGGTGACGGGCATTGCCGAGATCGATGGTGAATTTTATAAGTTCAAGTCATCGGGTGTTCTTACGACCGGATGGAGTAAGAATGCTGACGGGTCATGGTATTACTTCACCGTTAATGGTGCGGCGAAGGGATGGAAGACCATCGGGGGCGTCAAGTATTATTTCGATGAAGAGACGGCGCTGATGGCTACCGGATGGCAGGAGATCGACGCTTATACTTATGTGTTTGAAGACAGCGGAGCTATGAAGAAGTCGTGCTGGGTAGAGGATGAGGAAGGCAATGTATACTACCTTACCGAGAATGGCACGATCAAGGTGAGCGGCTGGGCGACGATCGGCGGCGAGAAATATTTTTTCAATGAGAACGGTATCAAAGTTACGGGATTCCAGACTATTGATGACGAACTGTATTGTTTCGCGGCAAGCGGTGCTATGAAGAAATCCTGTTGGGTCACGGATATCGAAGGTAATTATTATTATCTTCTGGAGTCAGGCGTTGCCAAGAAGAGCGGCTGGATACTAATTAACTCTGATTATTACTACCTTGATGATAGCGGAAAGATGCTTACAGGTCTTCAGACGATAGGAGGATACACATATTATTTCTATCCCCTCGGCAAAGATGAGGGCAAGATGGCTAAGAATATTGTTATCAATGATATGCATTTCGATAAGAACGGGCATTACGATTACCAGGTGGTAAAAGATGTTGTATGGCATGCAAAGCCCATGGGAAGTTATGCATTCGGTTCTGAAGAAGCGGATGACAATGCGAAGCTGATATGCAGCTTGCTGATGCTCGATTACGGCTGGACATTTGAGGCATGCTGCGGACTGCTCGGCAATATAGCAGGCGAGGGCGGACTTAACCCCTGGCAGTGGGAGATATCCCTGACGAATAATCTCGGAAGGATTCCCACAAGGGATGAAGCTATCGCTACGGGCAAGGGTTACGGACTGATCGGATGGACGCCCGCACGCAAGTATTTCCTTGATGATGCAACAACGTCCAAGGGCATCACATGGTTCCCTAACTATCATCAGTCAACTTATGACGGATATGGTCCGAACTTCTTTGATCAGGAAGGCAACATTGAGGACGGCAAGGCTCAGACGAAGTTCATCGGCGAACTCATGAAGAACAGCAATTCAAATATCTGGATCAGGCGTAAGTCGTGCACCCAGAAAGAATACATCGCGCTGACTTCGGTCGAGGATGCCGCATACTACTGGCTCTGGAATGCCGAGTATCCTTCGACGCTCGCTTATCCCGACAAGGCACCTGCAACTGAGGCAAGACGTCAGAATTATGCCATAGACTGGTACAACCGTCTTGGCGGCAGCGAATTTAAACCGGTTGTAGTCGCAAAATAATTTGATTGCTGATATCATATACACATAAATCAAACCTATATGCAGGGGGATCTTGTATGTATATCAGAAGATTTACAGCCTCTTTACTGACGGTTGCAGTGGTTATGTCTGCTATATACACAACTGCATTTGCAGCATCATCGGGCTGGAGACAGCAGGATGATACCTGGGTATATATACTCGGTGACGGTACCAATGCGACGGGCTGGAAGAAGTTAAGCAAGAAGTGGTATTACTTTGATTCAGATGGATTAATGCAGAAAGGTCTTCAGTCAATCGACGGCAAGCTCTACTTTTTTGACAAGAACGGAGCTATGAAGACCGGATGGCAGCAGGATAGCGATAAGAACTGGTATTACTTCAGAAGCGGTGGCGAAGCTGTTGTGTCGGCATGGTTCAAGACCGGCGGAGTCTGGTACTATTTCGATGCGAAAGGCGTTATGCTGACAGGCATCAATGAGATAGGCGGCAAACTCTATAATTTCAAGACATCCGGCGAACTTACGACGGGATGGAAGAAGACGGCGGAGGGATCTTATTATTACTTCACCGAGAATGGTGCACTTACCGGATGGAACAAGATTGATAACGTCTGGTACTATTTCTTCGAGGACACATGCCTTACAGCGGTCGATGTCAACAAGATAGACGGCGAAGTGTATATTTTCTCTTCGGGCGGCGCAATGCTGAAGAGCGGATGGCGCTCTGATGCTTCCGGCAGATGGTATTATCTCAAGAGCAGCGGGGAAGCGTACAAGGGCGGAGAGTACACGATAGGTGATAATAAGTTCCTTTTCGATGAGGACGGTGCATTTGTATCGGAAGAGAAGGATACGAAGACCCTCAATAATTCGGTGCTCACGGATCCGTATGCCAAGACGAATACCGGCCTGGTCGAGTGGGCGAAGAATGCTTACAAGATGAAGTGGGGATATGTCTGGGGCGGGTACGGCAGGATGCTTACGCCTGATTATTTCGGAAGGCTTTGTATTCAGTATCCGGGTGAAGTTGCCAATCATTATGATTACATCCGCAAGAACAGCATTGGCAGACGTGTTGTGGACTGTAACGGACTTATCAAGGGATATCAGTGGTACGACCCTGACAGGCAGGAAGTTATTTACGGATTCGGCGGTGCGCCGGATATCGGTGCCAATACACAGTATAACAGTGCGGCAGTCAAGGGTGATATCAAGACTATGCCGGAGATCCCGGGGCTGGGCGTGTGGCACAAGGGGCATGTCGGAATCTATATCGGCGGTGGATATGTGATCGAGGCCAAGGGGACCAAGTACGGCGTTGTTATGACGAAGCTCAAGGGATCAACATTTACGAACTGGTTCAAGATCAACGGGATCAGCTATCCTGAAGAGTGAGCCTGCAGTTCTGTTACGACAGTTCATCCAGCATCTCATCGACGATTATCGAGAGGTAATCTCTTCCTGCCAGATCATCCATGAGCTTATAAGCCTGACTCATATTATCGGTTATGATGGCATCAGCGTCGCTCAGGAGGAACCTGCGTTGTGAGTCCTTGTTGTTGGGCGTCCATACCATTACTTTGCGACCGTTCTCATGAGCCGCATCAATAACTACGGATGATGCAGCCTGCTCTTCAAGACCTATGTAATCACAGTTCAGTTCGGCTGTTTTGCCAAGCGAAATGAATGCCAGATATCCGGTCTGGATCTCCGGGTATTTTGTCTCGATATAGTCGATAAGATTATACTTGAGTGATATCACGACGCAATTACTGAGCATTCCGCGATCTTTGATCTTGGCAACGATATCTTCGCACATCTGAATATCCGCAGACGGCCCTTTGAGCTCGATGAACAGAACAATATTATCACCGGTAACATCGAGCACTTCATCTATTGTGGGGATCGTCTCTCCCGGAGCATCCTTGAGCTTGAGATGCCTGATCTCTTCCAGAGTAAGGTCGCCGGGAGCCTTGTTTACCCCCGCAACTCTCTTGAAAGTCTTGTCGTGATTCAGGATATAATAACCGTCATAGGTCCGCTGGATATCGATCTCGGTGCCGTAGCAGTCAAGATCTATCGCCTTACGGATGCCGCCGATCGTATTCTCGCCGCCTTCGTTGCCGGCACCCCTGTGACCTATGACCGATGACGATGTGTTCGAAACGAAAATGTCTTCAAAGAAAACGTCAACGAACCCGGTAAATGACCACAAAAACAGATAGCATGACACTCCGGCAATTATGAATTTGCGTATATAACTTACAGGCTCGCTCTTCAAAGCGGTGTCAGTTCCCTTTGTGTACTTATAATAGAGCTGAGTAAGCTTGAGGATGAACAGCGGCAGAAAAAGAGTGGAGGATGCCAATATCAATCCGAATACTGTCAGCACGAAAGCAATAACCCCGAATCTCTCAGCGCTGTTACCAGCCACCGAACCGAAAATTATAAATATGACGGGGAGAATCGACAGTGCCAGTATTATGAGCAAAGAGATAAGCCCGTATTTAAGAAGGAACAACAGAACGTTTTTGATAATATCCTTAATGTTGTGTATGAAGATGCCGGCAGATCTCCTGAACGCTTTTGCTGCTGGTACATGGTCGATGACCATCCCGGGTATCGTGAACATTCCGAGCACGCCTGTTATCAGCATCAATACCTGAAAAACAGTGAATATGGAGTTGTAGAAAATATTTGACCGGATTACCGATGATATGAAGTTGGGAATATACAGATTTCTGGTGAGCGATATCGACATCCCGATTCCGATCGTGGGAGTGATCAGCACGGAATACAGAAGAACAACTAATCCTCCCGGTGTAAAAAACAGCTTGGATTCGACTATCGATTCCGGGATTATCTTTGTCAGATGTGCCGGTCTTCCGAGTGCTTTCTCGCCGCAGTAGTTCATTATGATATTGATATCGAAAGCGACGTATACGCCGAACATTAACATAGTGATGATTATCGCAAGCCATCCCCACGGCGACTTGAAAATAAACCCATAATCTCCGCTCGTGACAGCAACGCGTCCTGTCATAAGTACCAGAGCCATCAGTATCTTCTTCAGGATGAATACTAGTGCCAGCAGAAGGATTTTGGAGATAATCTCATAGACGATTATCTCGGGAATTGACTGGAGGTAAGGCCAAACAGTTCTTTGCCCCGGTTGTTTTGTTTTGCGCGACTTGATCATAAGGTGAATTGTATCACAAAATGGAGTTGCTGCCTCAAAAGTGAAAAGATTCATTTTAGATTAACATTAGATTTGCATTAGATTTACATTAGAATCACGAAGGGACAGCTATCATATTTGTTTAAAAAGATATTTGGTTCTTCACGGAATCCGCAAGATTTCAGAATTTTTCCGAAATATTTCGGAAAGAGTGCCTGTTTTCTACGGAAACGATGCTCAAAGCCGCTGTTCCGGAACTCAGTCGTACTTCGCGGGGATGAGTGTGTGCAAAACTCTTTGTATGCATACCCGCTCGCGCTCAAAGGAGTTCCGGGACAGGGCTTTGAGCTATCACGGACTGTTTTATAGTGCAGATATCATCACCAATTTCCACAGATTCCGTGAAGAACCAGGTATTTGCAATCTGAGTCAAAACAGGTCTCCTTACAGGTCTCCTTCGGAAACGACGAGAACGGTAAATGCCGACTGGCACAAGATGATGAACATTGGTTGATTCGGCAACCTACATTGAGCAGTATACTGCGTATGCAGAGTAGAGCTCAATCTTGGCAACCTACATTGAGCAGTATACTGCGTATGCAGAGTAGAGCTCAATCTTGGCAACCTACATTGAGCAGTATACTGCGTATGCAGAGTAGAGCTCAATCCTGGCAACCTACCTTGAGCAGTATACTGCGTATGCAGAGTAGAGCTCAATCCTGGCAACCTACCTTGAGCAGTATACTGCGTATGCCGGCCGATCAGGTAGAACTAGTCGTCCCAGTCACCACCGGCGAAGCCGGTTGAGGTCTTATTCTGTGTACCACTCTATCTAACAGCCACCTACACAGAGCACTAGTCAGAATACTCTGTGTACCACTCTATCTGACAGTCACTTACACAGAGCACTAGTCAGAATACTCTGTGTAACACTCTATCTAACAGTCACTTACACAGAGCACTAGTCAGAATATTCTGTGTACCACTCTATCTAACAGCCACTTACACAGAGCACTAGTCAGAATATTCTGTGTACCACTCTATCTAACAGCAGTATACTGCGTATGCAGAGTAGAGCTCAATCCTGGCAACCTACATTGAGCAGTATACTGCGTGCGCAGAGTAGAGCTCAATCTTGGCAACCTACCTTGAGCAGTATACTGCGTATGCAGAGTATAGCTCATAACAAGGGGCTGTCTCAAAAAGAATAAGTATTATTCCGGATGCAGTCGCAGCTTCGCGGGGACTGCAAAACCACCACAGTGAAGGCAGACTGTACTTTCCGAAGAAAAACAGCAATTCGTCCGAAGAAAATTCGGAAAAATCTTGAAATCTTACGGAATCCGCAAGAATCAGAAAACTTTCCGAAATTTCTTCGGAAAAATCTCGATTTCTTGCGGAAAACGAAGACATAGACTAAGGGGCTGTCTCATTATTGTTTTGAGGCAGCCTCTTGAGATTCATGATTGTTAAATACTCTTACACAGATTACTTCGCTACAATATTTGCAAGTCTTCCTTTGACATAGATGAACTTGATGATACTGCGGCCTGCGAGTGCTCCTTCAAGTCTGCTGTCACCCTTGACAAGTGCTTCAACAGAAGCCTGATCTGCATCTGAAGGGATGTCGAGCTTGAACTGAACTTTACCGTTAATCTGAACTGCAATCTCGATCGTGTCCTTAACGAGTGCCGACTCGTCAAATGAAGGCCATGCCTGGTTGAATACTGAGTACTCATTGCCCATGATCTCCCACTGTTCTTCAGCGAAGTGCGGAGCGAAGGGTGAGAGGAGCAGGACGATCTTCTCGACTGCAAATCTCAGAAGTTCGGGTTTCTTGCCTTCCAGCTGCTGATACTTGACGATGGCGTTGAGCAGCTCCATCATTCGAGCGACTGCTGTGTTGAATTGAAAGCGGTCGATATCAACAGTTGCGGACTTGATAGCGTAGTTGATCGCGTAATTAAGTTCCTTGTCGTCCTTGTTCATATCGAGTGCAGAGATGTCGGATGAAGTGGTATCCTTAACATCTGCAACGGATCTCTCGATCCTGTTGATGAACTTGAGGATGGACTGAAGTCCGCTGTCGCTCCAGGGACCGCCATCGATATAAGCAAAGCCGAAAGCAAGATATGTTCTGAATACATCTGAGCCGTACTTGGAGATGTATTCGTCGGGTGCTACCGTGTTGCCTCTTGATTTGCTCATCTTCTGGCCGTCGGGGCCGAGGATGGTGCCCTGGTGAACAAGGCTCTTGAAGGGTTCATCGAAGTCGACGAGACCCATGTCGCGCATTGCTTTCGTGAAGAAACGGGCATACAGAAGGTGCATTGCCGCGTGCTCTGCGCCGCCCACGTATTTGTCTACGGGGCACATCTTGTTAACCTTGGCAGGGTCAAAAATAGCTGAATCATTTGCAGGATCGACATATCTGAACTGATACCATGATGAGTCAACGAAAGTATCCATTGTATCCGGATCCCTCTTTGCATCGCCGCCGCACTTGGGGCACTTGCAGTTGATGAATGAATCACACTTGGCAAGCGGGCTCTCGCCGTCGGGCTTGAACTCGACATCGTAGGGGAGGAGGACCGGGAGATCCTTCTCGGGTACGGGAACGACGCCGCATGAAGGACAGTGGATCATAGGGATGGGGGTGCCCCAGTAGCGCTGTCTCGAGATAAGCCAGTCGCGGAGACGGTAGTTGACCTTCTTCTCGCCCATGCCCATCGAGTTCAGTTTGGCAACGATCGCATCTATAGCAGCGTGCATCTCGAGTCCGTCGAACTCGCCTGAATTAACGAGGACGCCCTTTTTCTCGCAGTAGGGGAGCGTGTCCTCTGCGCCGGGCTCAGAGGCGACAACGCGGATTATATCAAGTCCGTACTTTGTGGCGAACTCGAAGTCTCTCTCGTCGTGAGAGGGAACGGCCATTACAACGCCGGTGCCGTAAGCTGCGATTACATAATCAGCGGCCCAGATCGGAACCTTGCGGCCGTTCAGGGGGTGAATCGCATAAGCACCCGTGAAGACACCTGTCTTCTCACGCGTCGTGCTCATTCTGTCAATATCCGTAACCTTGGATGTGGCAACCCTGTATGCGTCTACTGCTTCCTTGCACTCTGCTGTAGTGAGCTTCTCGCAAAGCTCGGACTCGGGTGCGACAACAACGTATGTGACGCCCATGAAGGTATCGGCTCTCGTTGTGAACACTTCAAGCTTAACGGGTGTGCCGTCATCATTCATCAACTGCTTGCCGTCTTTCTCAACGAAAAAAGCGACCTGTGAACCTTCGGACCTGCCGATCCAGTTGGTCTGGATCTTCTTCGTTTTCTCGGGCCAGTCGAGCTGAGGGAGGCAGTCCAGGAGTTCCTGTGCATAATCGGTGATCTTAAAAAACCACTGCGTCATGTGCTTGTGAACGACCTCTGCGTGACATCTCTCACATGTGCCTTCAATGACCTGCTCATTGGCAAGTACCGTCTGGCACTGGGGGCACCAGTTAACAGGCGCGTTCTTCCTGTATGCAAGTCCCTTGTTGTAGAGCTGGATGAAGAACCACTGGTTCCACTTGTAGTACTCGGGCATACATGTGGCGATCTCGTAGTCCCAGTCGTATGTCGCGCCCATCTCACGGAGCTGCTTCTCCATCGTGGCAATATTCTTCAATGTGGAGTCCTTGGGGTGAATTCCCGTCTTGATCGCATAGTTCTCTGCTGGAAGCCCGAAAGAGTCGAATCCCATCGGATGGAAAACATTGTACCCCTGCATCCTCTTCATTCTTGCCCATGAGTCGGTGAGGGAGTAGTTGTACCAGTGTCCGAGGTGGAGATTGGCACCTGACGGATATGAGAACATCTCAAGACAATAGAGTTTGTCTCCTTTTGCATCGGGATTGAACTTGTAGAGCTTAGTATCCTCCCATTTCTTTTGCCATTTGCGGTCGATATCAACTGAGTATGACATGTGATTTACCTCTTTTAAAAAATATACTAGAGAAGTATATCACAACTTGCCATAGTTTTGACATAGAGTTGCAATTGCTTTTTGACCTTCATAATGTATAATGAAAATGCTTTTTGTGGTCAAAAGGCGTGTTATGCGCGCTTGTCTATATAGAATGAGGTGAATTTATGGGCTTAGGCATGGAAATAGGTATCGACTTGGGTACCAGCAGTGTTTTGATCTACGTTCGCGGCAAGGGTGTCGTTCTTAAGGAACCATCCGTTGTCGCAGTTAATAATAAGACGGGTAAGGTTCTGGCAGTGGGTGAGTCTGCAAGCCTTATGCTCGGAAGGACTCCGGGTGTTGTTGAGGCGATAAGACCGCTCAGAGAAGGAGTTATCTCGGATTTCAGAGCTACGGAAGTTATGCTCAAAGCATTCATCGGCCGTGTTTGTTCGGGACTGAGAGCCACATACTTCAAGCCGACTATCGTTGTCTGTGTTCCTTCGGTAATTACGCCGGTCGAGCAGCAGGCTGTCGAGAATGCATGCCGTCACGCAGGTGCCAAGGATGTTTTCCTTATCAGGGAGCCTATCGCTGCAGCAATCGGCGCAGGCATTGATATCACAAAGGCCTGCGGTTCAATGGTTGTTGACATCGGCGGCGGTACGACGGATATCTCCGTTATCTCGCTCTGCGAGCCTGTTGTTGACGCTTCGCTGAAGGTTGCCGGCGATAAGTTCGATGAGGCGATCATCAAGCATGTTAAGAGAAGACATAATGTACTGATCGGTGATAAGACGGCAGAGATGCTGAAGATCCAGATCGGATGTGCATATCCGAGGGACGAGGAGCTGACTCTCGATGTTAAGGGACGTAACCTTATCACGGGACTTCCCTCTACGGTTACGGTATCCTCCACGGAGATGCTCGAAGCGTTGGAGGAACCGGTATCGGCTATTTTCGAGGCGGTTCATGTAGTGCTCGAGAAGACACCTCCGGAACTTCTTGCAGATATATCAACAAGAGGTATCGTTATGACCGGCGGCGGATCGCTGCTTTATGGTCTTGACCGTATGCTCGCGACTAAGATCGGTATCGAAGTCTACCTCGCTCAGGATCCCGTGTCCTGCGTTGCTATCGGCACAGGTAAGGCTCTTGATATGATGGATAAGTTCGCAGCACTTTCCGATAACTGATCTATGAACGCGGAGACCGGCAGACCTGACATCAGAGAACTGATCAATATCTGTCAAGGCCACAGTGTCTATATTCAGACGCATAACATTCCAGATCCGGATGCCATAGGTTCTGCTTACGGACTTCAGGAGCTCCTGCGCGGATTCGGCATTGAATCGACCATCTGTTACGATGGTGATATTGACAAGTTCAGTTCTTCCAAGATGCTCGATCTCTTCGGTATCAGGATGTATCCCGATGAGGCGCTTACGGACAAGATGAGAGAGGATGATTATATCATCTGTGTTGATTCTCAGAAGAATGCCGGCAACATTACCGACCTTAAGGGACAGGAGATAGCTGCCATCGATCATCATCCGACGACGAAGGTAAATGCGGATGTTGAGTATATGTACAAAGACATCAGGATGCTCGGTTCATGCTGTACGATCATAACCGAATACTACAGAGATCTGGATATTACGCCTTCGTCTGATGTGGCAACTGCGCTGCTGTACGGTGTAAAGATGGATACGCTTCAGTTCTCACGCGGAGTGACGGAAGAGGATATAGTTGTATTTGCATATCTTAATCCGCTCATGGATGCGGATAAGCTTAAGTGCCTCGAGATGAACAGCATCGAATATGATGATCTCAAGGCGTATGGTGCGGCAATAAGGAACATTCAGGTGTTCGATTATCTCGGCATCACCTATATCCCCTTTGAATGTCCGGATGCGATGGTGGCGATCGTTGCGGACTTCATACTGTCGCTCATAGAAGTCGCAGTATCTGTCGTGTACTGCACACGTCCCGACGGACTTAAGTTCTCGGTCAGGTCTGAGAGAAGCGACGTCAATGCCGGCGAACTTACTGCCGAAGCTCTTGAAGGGATCGGCAACGGCGGCGGACACCCGTCGATGGCCGGCGGCAGGATATCCCTGGAATCCCTGGAGAGGCTCGGCGATTACAGGGACAACGTTCTTACCGAGAGATTCATCAAGGCGCTCGAACTCAACTTCTGACAAGTACTCCGTGTCAGATCATGCATACGCAGTCTTCATTGTAATTCCCTATCTTTGCATCGCAGGTGAGAAGCAGCATGTTCTCTGTCTTTGCCTGACATATGAGCATGCTGTCGAAAGGATCAGCATGAACTCCACGGTCGAGATGAGACAGGTATTCAATATGAGAAGGCCTTACAGACAGATTAGAATAACCGGCCAGTTTACAATACTTCAGAAGATCGGCTGAACCTACAGGCATCTTGTCAGGATACTTGTTATGTTTGATCTCAACTTCCCACGGAGAGATTACGCTGATATAGATCGTGTTGTCCGGGTTATTTATTATCCTCGCGGCCTTGGCGCTCAGTCGTCTGCTGCCCGTGAGCGCCCAAAGTAAAACATGTGTATCAAGTAAGATCTTCATCATCGTCTCCAAATCCGATATCCCAATCATCAAAGTCATCAGGAACATCAAAACTTGCCTGTGCAACACCTATCCTCTTCGCAGGAGCATTGATATATGCGGCGAGCTTGGCCTCGAGCGCTTCGATCCGATCCTGATAAGTGTTGTACTCCTCGATCGATACTATGACAGCCACGGGAGTATTATTCTTCATCACGATATAGCTGTTCTTATTGGTTCCGACATCATTAAAGACTTTGCCTGCTTTGCCCTGGCTGAACTCAGACACAGAGACGATCTTGCCGGGTGTTAGTACATTGGTTCCCATGCGAAAAGTCCTCCTTTGCTGCTTTGTTGTATTATAGCATATTTTAGTTAAAATATTAACTAAAATATTGGTGTTGTGTCAATGCATCAGTCTGTTCATGAGTACCTGATATACTTAACTTGGCTGTTTATTCATATTGATCTATAATAGTAATGACTGAATTAATCTCTTACGTCTAATAGACATAAACAAGGTTACGAGGGTTTTACGGTCTTTTCGACTGATAAAGGTGAGGATTTTTATGTCAACTCTTAACTGTAAAATGTGTGCAGCTCCTCTTAAATATGTTGAAGGCAAACAAGTAATAGAATGTGAGTTTTGCGGCAACTTTAATACTTTACCAAATTTCGGTGATGAGAAGAGACTAAGACTCTTCGACAGAGCAAATAAGCTGCGTTCAAATAGTGAGTTTGACAAGGCATCCGGAGTGTATGAAGTCATTGTTTCAGAGTATCCTGACGAGGCTGAAGCATATTGGGGGCTGGTGTTGTGCAAGTATGGAGTAGAATATGTTGACGATCCTGTAACAGGGAAAAAAGTGCCGACATGTCACAAATCATCATATGATTGTGTACTGAAAGACCCTGATTTCGAACTCGTTATGGAAAATAGCTGTGGTGAAGCATTAGACATTTACAGATCGGAAGCAAAGAGAATAGAAGAAATCCGTAAAGGCATTGTAGAGATATCTTTACAAGAAGCTCCATATGATGTGTTTATTTGTTATAAAGAAACGGATGAGAATGGCAGCCGAACTTTGGAGAGTGTCATAGCTCAAGATGTTTATGATGCCCTGATATCAAATGGATACAGAGTTTTTTTCTCGAGAATTACGTTAGAAGACAAATTAGGACAGCAATATGAACCTTATATATTTTCTGCTCTTAATTCTTCGAAAGTGATGCTTGTTTTCGGATTCAGTTATCAGAATTATAATGCCGTATGGGTTAAGAATGAATGGACGAGATTTCTTAATCTTATGGAGAAAGACAAGACTAAGTATCTTATACCGTGTTATAAGGATATTGATGCTTATGATATTCCTGAAGAGTTCTCAAGATTTCAGGCACAGGATATGGGTAAGATAGGTGCTGTTCAAGATCTTGTAAGAGGTGTCGTAAAACTGCTGAGAAACAATAATGCATCATTTGCTGCAACATCTGAAAGACCGATGAATAGTTTTATCAGCGAGAAAACGCTGATCGATAATAACAGACTCGACAGTGATGGAGATTATGCTCGAGTTAAGATGTATGCAGGGGAAGAATTTAGATCATACCTTGAGAAGACAGAACGCACCATCTTGAGTGAACCCAGGTATTCGATTCTTGTTGGAAGTGAGGTATACTTCGGCAGACAACCAGATGGTCAAAAACCAATAACATGGGTGGTTCTTGAAAAAAACAAAGACAGTATTCTTCTGATGAGCAGTGATGTAGTAGCTGAGGCGCTTTTCAGCAGTGGAGTGATAACTCCAAAGTGGAAGAAAAATCCGATAAGAAAAATGTTGAATGAAGATTTCTATATGACAGCTTTTAACGACAACGAGAGAGCGTTCATTAATGATATCAAATTGGATTATTTTACTTCTGACAAAGTGCGGTTAATGTCAATCAAGCAGTTTTATAAGTATCTATACAGAAATAAAACCCTTCGGAAGCACGCTAAGGTGCAATGTGGTACCTGGTGGCTTATGGATGAAGCGAGTTATGTTAATGAGAAGGGCACGGTTAGTCAATTCGGATCACTTAAAACAATCCGCGGAGTCCGGCCGGTCATAGATGTTGATATAAAAGCATTTGGATAGATATTTGTAAATATTTGTAAATGTGTTTTTTCCATTTGACGCATCGGGACCAAAGTGATATTATCAATTTGTTTTTAACACAAGTAACTTATATGTTTTTTGTATTCCAAAACAAATTTATAGGCATTTGAGGTTTTCATGAGTGAACTGGATACTTTGAACTCCAAGTCAGTTGCTGACTTAGCCGTTATTGCTACGGCGATGGGAGTTGTTACACCGGACGAAGCCGGCAGCCGTTCCAAGGAAGAGTTGGTTGCATTAATATCGGGTGAACCCGTATCTGCAGCTGCTCCGTCTGAGGAGAAGCCTAAGGCAAAGCGTGGCAGGAGATCTAAGTCTGAATCTGCTTCTGAAGTTGACACAAAGGAAGAAGACAAGAAGGAAGAAGACAAGAAGCCTGCCAAGAGAGGCAGACCTTCCAAGAAGGCGAAGGAAGAAGTTCCGGCGCCCGAAGCAACGGCTGAGGCTGTCTCTGAGACTGCACCTGTGGCTGAGGAGAAGCCAAAGGCAAAGAGGGGCGGTAGGAAGCCGAAGTCGAAGAAGGCTGAGAAGCCGGAAAAGGCTGATGAAGGCAGCGAACAGCTGACAATCGCAGACATCGTAGCTGAAGAGCCGAAGGCGGAAGAGCCCGCAGTGCCTGCCGCTGCAGAACCCAAGTCAGAGGCGCCAACAGAGGATGTGAATCCTGCAAAGGAACCCCCGAGGAAGATGCCCAAGTCCCGTAAGAGAAGACTGTCTTTCGGACCGGACAAGAATGTGGAAGAAGTTGCAATTCCGGAAGAGGAACAGAAGAGTGAAGAGACTCAGCAGGCTTCTGAACCTGAGGTGCCTGCAGTCCCCGAGATTGTCTACCGTGAGGTGGAAGGCATTCTGTCCATCGGAAGCGGCGACAAGAATGATTTCTCCGGATTCATCCACTGCAATAATTATCTCCCGGGCGAGGATGATGCATATGTTCCCGGACAGATGATCAGGAGAATGGGATTAAGACGTGGCGACAAGGTCAAAGGCCTTGTTACGGCGCCGCGCGGCAAGGACAGATATGCACCGCTTAAGAAGGTGCTTGAGGTCAACGGCATCGATGTATCTGAGGCAGAGGACTACGATGTCCTAAGGAAGCGTCCGAGATTTGAGAGCCTTACGGCGATCTATCCTAACGAGAGACTGACACTTGAGACCAACAAGGAGGATCTGTCAACGCGTATCATCGATCTGTTCTCGCCTATAGGTAAGGGACAGAGAGGCATGATCGTATCTCCTCCAAAAGCAGGAAAGACTATCCTTCTGCAGAAGGTGGCCAATTCAATAACTGCCAATAATCCTAAATGCAAGTTAATCGTTCTGCTGATCGATGAGCGTCCCGAGGAAGTTACTGACATGCAGCGTTCGATCCAGGGTGAGGTCGTATATTCCACTTTCGACAAGAGGCCCGAGAACCACGTGCGCGTTACGGAGCTTGTTCTGGAGCGCGCGATGAGGCTCGTTGAGCTTGGCGAAGATGTGGTAATACTCCTCGACTCCATGACGAGGCTTGCAAGAGCATATAACCTGACGATCACTCCTACCGGAAGAACATTGTCAGGAGGTCTTGATCCGGGATCTTTGTACGGACCTAAGAGATTCTTCGGTGCAGCACGTAATATCGAGTTCGGTGGAAGCCTTACGATCATATCGACGGCGCTAATCGAGACCGGATCGAGGATGGACGAGGTTATTTTCGAGGAGTTCAAGGGAACGGGCAACATGGAAGTAACGCTCGACCGTAAGCTCGCTGACAGGCGTGTATTCCCGGCTATCGCAGTCGATAAGTCCGGTACGAGAAGGGAAGACCTGCTACTGTCGCACGAGGAACTCGAGGCTGTATGGCTCACCCGGAAGGCAATTGCGGATTCCGATACTGTGGCGGCTACCCAGGCAGTGCTCGATTTTATGAAAAAGACGACTTCCAATGCTTCTTTCATATTATCTGTCAAAAAATCTTTCGATCCGTGATTGACAAGCGTTATAAGATAAAGTATCATAGCAAAGCTAACAAAAATCCGGTGTGACATACGTGATTTGAATGGTTACGCGTCATATCTTTGATGAGAGGTGAGAACAAATGAAGGCAGACATTCATCCTAAGACACAGCTTGTAACAGTTAAGTGTGCCTGCGGTGAGACATTTGAGACACTGTCAACCAAGAGCGATCTTCGTGTAGACATCTGCTCCAAGTGCCACCCTTTCTACACAGGTAAGCAGAAGCTCGTTGATACAGGCGGACGTGTTGATAAGTTCAATAAGAGAATGGGCAAGGCTTAATTCTCTTGATAAGTTGATCAAGATGCTGCTCCGGGAAGTCCGGGGCAGTTTTTTTACTTTGCGAAAGGTTAGGGAATAAACCGGATCAGCGCAAAATAACCCGTAAAAGGAACACCCGGGGTGCCCCTTTTGGGTGTCATTCCGGCCGGATCAGCGTAAAATAACCCGCAAAAGGAACACCCGGGGTGTTCCCTTTGGGTGTCATTCCGGCCGGATCAGCGTAAAATAACCCGCAAAAGGAACACCCGGGGTGTTCCCTTTGGGTGTCATTCCGGCCGGATCAGCATAAAATAACCCGCAAAAGGAACACCCGGGGTGCCCCCTTTGGGTGTCATTCCGGCCGGATTAGCGTATAATAACCCGCAAAAGGAACACCCGGGGTGCCCCTTTTGGGTGTTCCATTGGGGTCTTGTTTTTCCCACTCACTTTATTGTTTATATTTATTATGTGTTATAATTCCCTTTATGGATACAAACTTTGAGAGATTTGTCAGGTATGGTGTTTTCCCCGGAATAGCAAAGACCGGGGCTGAATGTGAGAAGGAACTTGCTGAGGTATATGCTGCGATCGATGAAGTCGCTTCATATAACGAACTCAAGGTTCTTGATGCTTTCAGGCATGTTAAGTTCTCTGATGTACACATGGGCTCCACCACGGGATACGGATACGATGACATTGGAAGGGAGAAGATCGAAGAGATCTTTGCACGTGTGTTCGGATTTGAGAAGGCGTATGTGAGAGTTCAGATCAGCTCGGGTACGCAGGCGATCTCCGCCATGCTGTTCGGGCTTCTGAGGCCCGGGGATACGATGCTGTCGGTGACGGGCAAGCCGTATGATACGCTGGCGGCAACGATCGGGATCAGCAGCGGTGACAATGACGGATCTCTTAAGAATTACGGGATTGACTATAAAGACTGTGAGCTCAGAGAAGACGGCTCGCCTGATATTGAGAAGATAATAAGCCTCATTGATGACAAGACGAAGATGGTTTTTATCCAGAAGTCCAGGGGGTATACCGCCAGGAAAGCCCTGACTTCCGGGGATATCAGAGCGATCGCCAAGGCGGCTCACGATAAGAAGAGTGATGTGATAGTGGCTGTCGATAACTGCTACGGAGAATTCTGTGAGAGGGAAGAACCTGGCGATCTCGGTTGCGACATATGTGCAGGTTCCCTCATTAAGAATCCGGGCGGCGGCATCTGCTATACGGGCGGTTATATTGCAGGTCACGAGGAACTCGTGGAGAAATGCGCAAGGCATCTGACAACGCCCGGACTGGGAAGCGAAGTCGGTCCGACACTCGGATTTAACAGGATGATAGCAAGAGGACTTTTTACCGCTCCCAAGTGTGTGGCTGAGTGCCTTAAGGGGGCTGTATTTGCGGCCAGACTCCTTGAGAAGTCGGGATATGCTGAGACAAGCCCCGCCTCGGATGCCGTGAGGGGCGATATCGTGCAGACTCTGATATTCAGGGATGAGAAGAAGATGTATGATTTTGTAGGGAAGATTCAGGCATGTTCGCCGGTTGATTCTTTCGTTACGCCGGAGCCCTGGGATATGCCGGGATATGAGGATAAGGTAATAATGGCCGCCGGAGCTTTCGTGCAGGGGGCAACGACAGAGCTGTCGTGTGACGGTCCGATGAAGCCGCCGTTTATAGCATATATGCAGGGCGGTCTTGTGGCAGATCAGGCAAAGCTCGCAGTGATGTTGTCGTTATCGTAAAGGAAACGTGATATGGCAGACATGAATAAGAAACCGAATAATCAAAGATACAGCAAGGGGGGCGCACGTCCACAGGAAGGCGGTGAACGCCGTATGAATGTGCATGAATACGGATTTGAGAATCCGCAGGCCGGCAGACAGGCAAATGCGCGTGTGACACGCGAGCAGCAGGAGCGCGCCAGAGAACTGAGGATACAGAGACGTAAGCAGCAGAGCCTCGACCAGAAGAAGTATAAGGTCAAGAAGAAACCCTCTGCAACTGCGGCTCCGTATATAATGACGGGCAGGGAACCTTCAAGGGAACCTGTCAAGCAGGCTCCGGTTATGCAGACGCCTCCCGTTCAGCCGAAGGCGCCGCCGGTCAAGCAGAGACCGGCCAAACGGAGCAAGGTCAGGAAATCACGTGATAACAAGGCTTATGCCGTTCCGGTAATGGACGGGATAAAGCCGGTCGATAAGGAACTTGATGCGCAGCAGAAGCAGGCTGCCGAGATCGAGAAGATAAGCAGGCAGATCGAGGAGAAGGAGCGGGAGAAGCAGCTCGGTATCACCACTGTCAAAGAGAAGCGGAAGAAAGATAAGAAAGAGAAGAAAGAGAAGGTCAAGCGTGAACGCAAGAAGAAATCTCTTGATTCTCATGTCAAAGCAGAACGCAACGCGGTAAGGAACGGCATCTTCGGTGCGATCGCTGTCAGTGCAGCTTTGCTTGTCCTGGCATTTGTTGTCTACCACCTCGTAAGTTATGTGGCGGAGAAGCCTCAGTCATCCTTCATTACCGAAGGATCGATCGAGCACACGATCGGCGCGAAAGCGCTGGTAATCAGGGAGGAAGAGGCAATCATCTCCAATTCAGGCGGCGAGCTGGTTACTTCGGTAACTGAAGGAAGCCGCGTCGCTGCGTCACAGAACCTGGCAATGGTCGTTCCCGAGGATAATAAGAATACCGTTAACGATCTCCGTAATGTTCAGTCACAGATATCAGATGTTCAGCAGGAATTGATCGCCGACGGCAATGTAGGCGAAGCAAAGAAGGTATACGATTCCTTCAATGAGAATCTCGGCCCGATCATAGATTCGATCAGGTCAGACGCATCTACCGGCAAGCTTCAGAGTCTTGCCACATATTCTTCATCGTTGTCAGTTCTTCTCGACGAGCGTGAGACTGCGCTGTCCGAGATCGATTTCAACGACGAGAGGCTCCGTATGCTCAGAAGTGACGAGGCCAAGTATCAGAGCGCGCTCCAGAAGAATTCGGCTGTGATCACGGCAAGCAAGCCCGGAATCGTGTCATTCAGACTTGACGGTCAGGAGGGAACTCTTGATTTCGACTTGGTCGCATCGGCGGATAAGAACGAGATCAAGCGCATGATCAACTCTTCCGTAGGCGCTATCTCCGCCAAGTTCAATATCAAGGCTGAAGAGAACGTGTGCAGGATAGTTCAGAACGACAAGCAGCAGCTCGCAGTATTCCTCAACAGGAAAGATGCGGCAGCTACGGATTTCGCGGTTGGAACAAAACACGATATCAATATCTCGGCAGAGGGAATAGTTATCCAGAACGCCGAAGTTGTAAGGTGTGAGAACGGCGAGGACGGAATGCTGATAGTGTTTGAGACGACGAGATACGTGGAGGACCTCCTCGACATGAGGACTGTGGATATCGAGATCGTTATAACCAGGTCATCGGGGTTGCGCGTATCGACGGCGAGCCTGGTTGACGCGGAGCTTCTTGATTCATCACGCACGGGATTCGCTGTGTATTTCGATGCGGATAAAAATGTAAAGCCCGAGAGCTTTAATGTGGGAAGCCTGTTTAATATAAATATAATACCTAATGCTATTACGGCTTCCGACGGCAGTTCCAACACGCCGGAATCAGTCGTAATACCGGGCTGCGAAGTCATGCATTGCGAGCAGGATGAGAAGGGCGGCGTGCTCGTCGGATTTGCCGCAAGCAGCGATTTTGCGAGGATCCTGTCGATAGATAAGGAGTTCACTGCCGGATATCAGGCTGTGTTTTTAGATTCGACCACGGGCCTCGGCGTCAATGTCGATAAGGTGTCAACTATGAATTACAGGGGCATATCATCCATTTATGTCAACAATCAGGGATTCGTTGCGGAGCACAGGGCGATCATCACCGACTATGACAGGGAGTTCGCTATAATCATTCCTGTCGCAGGTTCAAAGGTCCCTAACTACAATACGGTCATTATCGTTAATCCCAAATCATGCAAACCTAACGATAAGGTGGTGTAATATGAAGGATAATATCGAAATTCTCCGCCCGGGATTTGCCGGGAGGATCAAGGCTGTCAGAGAGAGCATATCAGATGCATGCAGTGCATGCGGCAGGTCAGCAGACGAGATCACTCTTATAGGAGTATCCAAAGTATTTCCGTGGGAATGCGCTGCGGCTGCGTACATGGAAGGCCTCACGGACCTCGGCGAGAACAAGGTGCAGGATCTGACTGCCAAGATCGATACTCTTGCCGGTGAGGGACTTAAGCCCAACTGGCATATGATAGGCACATTGCAGAAGAATAAGGTCAAGTATCTTATTGGCAAAACGCATCTGATTCATTCTGTCAACACGGTGGAGCTTGCCGAAGAGATAAGCAAACGCTCGGTTTGTAACAATGTTATCACGGATATACTGCTTCAGGTCAATGTGTCGGGCGAGGAGAGCAAGCACGGATTTGCGCCTGCCGAGATGAAGAGCGTAATAGAGCGTACGGGGGCTCTGGAGGGTGTCAGACTTCACGGATTGATGACAATGGCGCCCATTCAGGAATACGAGGGGCAGGCAAGAGCTGTATTTGCCGATACACGTAAGCTTTTTGACGAACTGAAGAGTGAAGTGCCCGATCCATCCTGCTGGAATGTTCTCTCAATGGGGATGAGCCAGGATTACAGGTACGCCATTATGGAGGGTGCGACCCATATCAGGATTGGAACTGCAATATTCGGAGACCGCGCAAAGTATCTCCAGAACGCTTGATTTTGCTCGTTATGTAACAATGATACACACAAATATTACAGGAATATTTCTTATGTTTTAGTTACTTGACATTAAGCCCGATTTTATTGATTCCTCGCGGAGATATTTGTATAGTTAGACCATATTTCACAAGTCCTGGTGGGACAAAAACAAGGAGGAAATAAAACATGGGCAGCATTTCAGATTTTTTCAAGAGCATGATCACACCGGAAGAGTCTTACGATGAGTACGAGGATGAGTACGCAGAGTACGGTGCAGAGGATTTCGTTGACGAGTCAGCTTACGAACCTGTAGTTGAGCAGTCATACGACGAGGTTCCTTATCAGGAGACACAGCAGGCTTACAGAGGCCCCGTTGCTGTACAGTCACCCGTAGTTCCTTCACAGGCAGCTACAGTTATCATGCTTACACCTTATGATATCAGAACAAGCCAGATCGTTTGTGATCACATCAAGCAGGGTCACATCGTAATCTGCAACCTCACAAGTTCTGCAAACAACCAGCGTGTTGTTGACTATATCAGCGGTTCTGTATATGCTCTCGACGGCAAGATCGAGCCTACACCTGTTAAGACAACATTCGTTTGCACACCTAAGAACGTTGAGCTTATCGTTGACAGGATCGAAGATTCACAGAGCGGAACAAAGGTATCAGCTCTCTGATAACTGATTAAAAGTAACAATAATTAACGGGTCGCTCCAGAGTGATCCGTTTTTTATTAGTGTAAAACCGGGTTGGATTATGTGCCGATGCCTTGAGACTTGAGATTTATAGTCAGGCTAAATCTCTGGTTTCAATGATCAAGTCTGATTCATAGTCTTCGCGGTGATGAGTATGTGCAGCATTTGTTGTGAGTATATCCGCTCGTGCTCAAAGAAGTTCCGAGGCTGTGGCATTTGCTTGCGTAGGCGTTTCCGAAGGAAAGCGGCCTTTCTTCCGCAGAAATTGCGGAAAAAATCTGAAATCTTGCGGATTCCGCAAGAATCTGAAAACTTTCCGCAATTTATGCGGAAAAAACTTAAAATCTTACGGAAACATGTTTTAGGGTTTTTCAGCAAACATGTTCCGGTAAAGTGGGTTTCATTCACAAAGATACTGCGTACGCAGCAAACATGTTCCAGTAAAGATGGTTTCATTCACAAAGATACTGCGTACGCAGCAAACATGTTCCGGTAAAGTGGGTTTCATTCACAAAGATACTGCGTACGCCCATTATCATCTACCTTACAACAATATGTTCCTTTGTTACCAGAGCGATTATACTTGCCAGCATTATCCGGATCAGATCAGGTCCCACGGTCACAGCATCTGCACACCAAATACCGCCAATCCCGTGAAGACCCCGTAAAACTACATCTTTTTACCTATCTTGACAATAGGTCTATATATTTCGCAAAATAGTGTATTTCAGGCCACTGTATGGTACTATACAAATAATATTTATAAATTATTGGAGTACGGGGTGACTTACTATGGTTCGCGAAGCGAGGCTTGAAGATTTGGATTCTTTGCTTGAATTATATCTTGATCTGCATGAGACAAGTATCCCTGACAAAGACGGGCACCTTAAGGCAACATGGGAAAGGATCATAGGCGATACGAATCATCATCTGATTGTCGTTGACATTGACGGAGAGATAGTATCGTCCTGCGTCTGTGTTATCATTCCCAATCTTACAAGAGGAGTTCGTCCCTATGCTCTGGTCGAGAACGTCGTCACCAAAGAGAATTACCGTGGCCGCGGATATGCCGGCAAGTGTCTTGCTTGTGCAAAGGAGATTGCCATTGACAATAACTGCTACAAAATGATGCTCCTGTCAGGTTCCAAAGATCCTTCAACTATAAGGTTCTATGAGAATGCCGGGTATAATACTGTTGATAAGACAGCTTTCTTTCAGAGACTGCCGTAATGTTAGCACGTGAAATAATTTATAGATTTGCAGAAATCATTTTATCCAAGGAGATAATAAGCATGAATGATAAGCAGTATAAAGTATTCTGTCAGCGATAATGACGTTTGTCATGGTATCGACTCTCTTTCCGGTTACTCTTCTGGCTGATTCAACTGCTTCGTCCGGTGCGATTAAATATCTATCCAGGGGACTCGACGGTAATGAAGCTGTCATGTATCTCGGACAGGATAACGGATGAATTGCTGTTAATAAAAAGAAAATTCCGTTATAATGTAATTGCATTAAATTTAGGAGGTTTGGTTTGTATGGCAATCACAAAGAAGATTTCCGCCCTTTTACTGACTCTTATCCTGTTAGTGGCACTGGTGCCTGCTACGGTATTTGCAGCAAGTTTGAGCGGCTGGGTGCAGGACGGTGATGTTTGGTATTACTACAGGAATGACAAAAAGCTTAGCCAAACATGGCTGAAATGGAAAAACAACTGGTACTATTTTGATTATTCCGGCAGAATGATGGCTGACACTGTGTATTTTGTCGATTCTGATCAAAAGTCTTATGTTTTTGACAAAAGCGGTGCGCTTACAAAGAAGACCGGTTGGAGATTATTTGGCAGTTCAAGCTTTGGAGATTGGTTTTATGTCAAAAAAGGCGGCATAGCTACGACGGGTTGGAAGAAGATAGATGGTAAGTGGTATTATTTCATGTCCTCCAAGGATGATATGTTAATGCCCGGTACGATGTGTTGTTTTCCAAGTATGGAAGTTAACGGCGTGATATATGTATTTAATAGCGACGGTTCGCTTGTAACAAAGACGGGCTGGGTATCAGTCAAGTATTTTAGTACTACATACTGGTTCTATGTCAAGAAGGGTGGCATTGCTACGACCGGTTGGAAGAAGTTAAGTGGTAAGTGGTATTACTTCGATGATTACGGACCAATGCTTAGCAATACATCTAGGAACATCGGCGGTAAGGTTTATAAATTTGACAAGGATGGCGTTTGTATTAATCCTTAACATTCAGAATTAAAAGAATCTGCAATTATCGGGCTGCCTCAAAGTGACACCGGTCACTTATGAGGCAGTTCATCGTATCAGGCAAAAATTCTTAAAAACAGTAGGCACATGATTTCGCGATTCCCGCAGATTCCGTGAAGAACCCTTTTTTCTGTTATTTTTATCTGATATAATAAATACACTAATTAGGCGGTTTATATAATGAGAGATACAGATCGTGACAGAATATTTGACTGTGCCGTTTCTTTGGCGAGTATTATAACAGAGCAGTGTGATGCTCTCGTTGAGTTGTGTGATTATATTGAAGAGAGAGTGCCTATATCCAGGAGGATCGTCTCTTTTGAATCTAATGCAGATGAATCATTCCATAATCTCGGCTTCTATTTCCTTGAACATAAGCTTATGAGCGATCCTGATGCGGTGGCTCTGTTCGAAGTGGTCAAGGCTCTCGAGCAGATTACCGATTGCTTTGAGGAACTGGCAAATTCATTCGTGAGATATAACGTAACTGTGCCCGATGGACGGTTGTCCGATTTTTCGACGGCTCTTTACGGCGCGTGCAGAATGACACAGGATATAATTATCTATTTCAGAGATAAGGCTCCTTCAAGTCTCATCCTCAGGGATGTTACGGCACTTGATAAGTACAAATCCAAATATTGCGAGTATTATGATGAGGCTATTCTTGAATTATTCTCAGGAGATACTGATGCAGTAGAATTGATCAGAAGTAAGGCGATATACGATGCTTTCAAGGTTCTTTTTGAATCATTTGAGACGTTATCGGAGAAGTGTTATTTATTCATAATCTCGTATTATTAATATGTCGAACTGGGATGCTTTAGCTGATACATATAAATGTCCGGGTTGTTCAGGCAATCTGTTTTATGATACGTCCACCCGTAAGCTTAGTTGCAAGTTCTGCGGCTCGTCCTATAATCCGGATGTTCTCGAGGCGCTCGATGTCTTCAGCAGGGTGGAGGCAGAGAGCGATGCCAAGACTGATGATCCCCGTCATGAGATCGTGTGCTCATCGTGCGGTGCGGTAGTTATAACGGACGAGAATACATCGTCATCTATATGTTGTTTCTGCGGATCGCCCGCTCTGGCTGCCAGAAGACTGACCAAGGAGTTCAAGCCGGATTATATCCTTCCGTTCAAGGTTACGAAGGATGAGGCAAAGAGCAAGTTTATAGAGTGGGCATCGACGAATAAGTATATTCCGGATGATTTTACCAGCGAGGAGAATATCAATAAATTGACGGGGCTCTATGTTCCGTTCTGGCTTGTTGATTGTAAGTGTGAGGCGGAGTTCTACGGTACCGGATATGTTCCGCAGAATGACAATCTCGCCGTTTTTGCTCTTGAGAGGAGGCTGACGTTCTACCTGTCGAGAGTGCCTTTCGACGGGTCGAGGAAGATCAGCAACAGACTTATGGCTGCTGTCGAGCCTTTTGATTATTCCGAGATGGTGGAATACAGGGACAGCTATCTGCCCGGATTCTATGCGGAGAGATATGACCAGACACCGCTTGAATTGAGTGAGAATGTGTCGAACAGAACAAAGAGATATGCGGAAGAAGCTGTAAAACTCATGTCGTGCAGTGAGTATGAGGAAGTTAAGTTCAGTACCGGTTATTCAAATGCGACTGATTTCAAGCACAGTTATGCGCTGCTGCCGGTCTGGTTTATGAATTACAAATACGAGGGTGTTAATTACGGATTCGCTATAAACGGTCAGACAGGAGAGGCCTGCGGAGATCTTCCTTTTAGTAAGAGGAAGCGCAGGATGGCGCTCTCCAGAGTTATTCTTCTCAGACTGGTACTTCCGTTGCTTTTGCTTCTTTTACTGACACTGGCGCCGGTCATTACACCGTTTGTTCTGTCAGGAGAAGCTTTGAAGCGGCTGGGGAATTTTTACCAGCTTACCGGAGTTGTCATGATGGCCGGGATTTTCCTTATGCTGTTTGTAATAGGAGCGTTCATCAAGCGGTGGATATATATATCGAATATTTCGCAGAATCCCATAGATCCGCCGCCGAAGGTCGAGCAGTATTATGACGGCACAAAGAAGCCGATCATCAAGAAGAAAGACAAGTTTGTCTCTGTGATGAAGAGGATCAAGGAGTGAGGTGGAGGGCTGTTCCGGTCCCCGGAGTCTTGAACAATGGAAAATGACATAAGATATCAGAAGATGATGGAGAGGATCAAATACCGTCCGTATGAGCAGTGTGCCAACCGTGTCGGTGTGCTCATGATCATTCAGCAGGCCGTGTTCCAGATAGGCGCGATCATCGTGCTCTTTGCGCTGCTTGTACTGGAAGGTATCGGAAGAAGAGGCTTTGATATCGGGAGACTCTACCACATGTTGTCAGATAAGAACAATATCGTGTTTGTTGTATATCTGGCTTCGGCGATCATGCAGGTCGTTGCAGGTGTTTGTTTCCTGATATTCTTTTGCATCTATAAGCAGGACATCGTTCATGCACCCATTTCAGGCAGGAAGATATCCGGGGCGCTTATCATTAAGTGTCTCCTGATAACTCTGGCTGTCAATGCGGTCATCACAGCATCCGGACTCTTTTTGAACCGGATATCCGGGAGAGTTGCAGATGCGGGGATGACACTTGCAGATAATAAGCATGCCGCAGGATTGTTTATTCTTGTTGCAGTTTTCCCGGCGATAGCGGAAGAACTGTTCTACAGGGGAGTGCTTTTCAGATACCTTCGAAAGGGCGGATTCGGGTATGCGGCGGTGATATCATCGCTCGTGTTCGGGATGGTGCATATGAATCTGACGCAGTTTATTTTCGCCGGGATCTTGGGATTCGTATTGTGTTACCTTTACGAGATGACCGGGCACATCTGGCCGGGAATGCTCGTACATTTCGGCAATAACGCTATCGTTCTGCTGCTGACACCGTTCCAGAACGGGGCTGTCTACAGGACATGTGTTTACATCGCCGGAGTTATCGCATTTGTGACTTTGACTGTTATGTATGTGATCAAGTTCCGTCATATCAACATAGGAGATAAGAAAGCCATCACAAAAGGATTATCGTCAGTAGGAATGGTGTTCTTCCTGGTCATAGGCGGATTTGTCTGTCTCGCGCAGCTTCTCGTATGATATCTCAAGTCTGCCTCATTTGGATGATTAATTCCGGCAGATAATGATGTATACTCAAATCTGATTCTATAGTGGGGTAAGGGAAAATGTCAGACAGAAGGAAGAATAAAACATTAAGAGTTCTCATCATTGTGGGCGTAATACTTGCCGTGATAATCGGCGGTGTAGTCTTGCTTGCCAGAAAGTTCAGAGACATAGCCAGACAGATGATGATGCCGTCCCAGGCGGTCGTTACGGTCGGATCGATATCCAAGAAGGTTGACGGAGCCGGCAACATAACAGTCGCGGACTCGATCGAGCTTAAGATACCCTCGGAGATAACGATCGGTGAGAAGCTGGCCAAGGCCGGTGACACAGTCCACAAGGGAGATATTGTTGCAACAGTCAACAAAGATTCTGTCACAAGTGCGATAGTAAAGCTTCAGAATGAACTCGATCAGGTCAAGCAGTCCCTGAAGAATAAGAAGAAGGACAAGCTGACCGACTTCCAGATCGAAGAACTCGAGACGCGTAAGACATCGCTGGAGAACAGGATCGAATTGATGATGGTCTATTATAACAATCCTGTCGTAGTGGCTCCGGAAGACGGAATAGTATATTCCAATGAAGAGCAGGCAGGAGGCAGTCTGGCCGATAAGGTTAATATCGGTGATTATGCCAAGTATCTGTCAAGTGACGGTCAGAGATCCCCGCTGAAGATCACATCTCCCGTTAAGGCGGCTGACGGTGATACTGTTATCACGGATTTTGGAGATCTGTCGGTTGAAGTGCCTGTCAAAGGTAATACGCCGCAGACAGCCATAACAGGCAATGAGATGTACAGCGGTGAGATCTTGTGGGCATGTGACGGATCTTCCGATGAAGTTACCGAATTCGCCCCCGGTACACAGTACAGTGCAATGATCGTACTCACGCCGGGTGCAGGATATGTATTCAGCACAGAGTATGTTCCGGTGATAACCGGGATCGAAGGTGATGCGCAGATTACTATCGTCGATGGCAAGATGGTGATCGGAGTAGTGTATCCCGCGACAGACGGGGAGACACCCTCTGATCCGACAGATCCCGCAGAACCGACAACAACGGCAGACCCCACCTCGACAGCACAGCCCGCCGTTCCCTCATTCAATCCGGACAGCTTTGATTACGAGGAATACCTTAAGATGCTCGAGAAGATCAATAAAGGCGGTGCGGGCTTTGACCTGAGCAATTTCTCGTCAATTGGCGGACTGCCTTCAGGATTGAATTATGATGATATTGCATCTGCATACGGTGTTGCCGGAGTAGGGACGAATACAACGTTTACTGATACTGTCGTGATGAATATTGCCAGAACCGATAATGTCAAAATATCGATAATGGTCAATGAGTTGGATATCCTTTCGGTGCGCGAAGGACAGACGGCAACTATTACACTGGATGCAGTTCCTGACAAGACATTTGAAGGCACGATATCTAATGTAGCCCAGACAGCCGAGGCATCTGAAGGTATGGCAAATTACAAGGTGGACATCCTGATCCCGATGGACAGTCAGATGAGGATCGGTATGAGTGCGAATGCATCGATAGTGATAAATAATGCAGAGAACATTCTCCTTCTTCCGATGAAGGCTCTTCAGCAGAAAGGCGACCAGTTATTTGTATACAGAAGCTGTGATGAGAACGGCGTTCTCAAAGATGAACAGTTAGTTACTACGGGTCTGTCTGATTCGAATAATGTTGAGATAATATCGGGCCTCAAAGAGGGCGATGTAGTCTATTTTGTTGACAATTCATCCAATCCCTTGATGCAGTATATGACGGAGGCAGAAGGCGGAGAGGCAACTCAGTGATAGTTCTTAACAATATATTCAAGATATACCATATGGGAGATGAGATTGTCAGAGCCCTCGACGGTGTCAGCATTCACATCAGGAGAGGTGAGTTCGTCAGCATCATAGGGCCGTCCGGATCCGGTAAATCGACGCTCATGAATATAATCGGATGCCTTGATACGGCTGATTCCGGCGAGTATTTTCTTGACGGCTTGTCGATCAAGCGGTACACAGAGAAATCCCTGGCCATGATCCGCAATGAGAAGATCGGTTTTGTTTTCCAGAATTTCAATCTGATCAATACAATGACTGCAGAAGAGAATGTGGAACTGCCCCTCATATATCAGGGCGTAAGTTCTTCAGAACGTAAGGCGCGCGTCGCTGAGGCGCTGGAGAAGGTGGATCTGTACGGCAGACGCAGGCATACGCCCAATCAGATGAGCGGAGGACAGCAGCAGAGGGTCGCCATAGCAAGAGCAATGGCTGCCAGACCTTCGATCATACTTGCAGATGAGCCAACCGGTAATCTCGATCAGGCGACAGGCAGGCAGATCATGGGTATATTTAGAGAACTCCATGAGCAGGGCAATACAATCGTTCTCATTACTCATGATGAGCATGTGGCAAAGCAGGCTGACAGGAGCATTGAGATAATGGACGGCAAAGTCAGAGAAAACAGGGAAGGGAGGAAAGACGTCAATGATCATTCAATCGATCAAGATGGCGCTCAAGTCGCTGAGATCCAATAAACTGAGAACTTTCCTCACGATGCTCGGTATCATAATAGGAGTCTTCTCCCTTGTGGTTCTCGTATCCCTTGTGTCGGGGGCATCGACTACGATTACTGATTCCATCAACAGCATGGGAATCGACAAGGTTAACGTGTCTGTTTTTGACGCTAAGAAAACGAATAACAGAATGACGATCACTGATATAGAATCACTTCCTGACACCCTTCAGAATGTCGAGATTGCAGCGCCCGAAGTCAATTCGGTCGTGACAGGTTCGTCGAAGACTTCTTCAAGAGCTGTGTCTGTTTACGGAACAACACCTGATTATCAGATAATACAGGGACTCAAGATCAAGTACGGGCGATTCATTATGGAGCCTGACTTGATCAACAGTACTAATGTCGTGGTACTTGAGAGCAAGACTGCAATGGAATTCTTCGGCCGTGAAGACTGTGTTGGGGAGATTATCAGCCTTGGAGGCCGGCGGTTCGAAGTAATAGGTGTACTGGACAGCGGAGATAAGCAGGGAAATATGCTTGCACTTCTTATGCGTGCCGGCTATTCTGCATATGTTCCATATGATTCTTTCATCAGATTTCCGGGAGTATCAAGCATAAACATTGATAGTTTTTGTGTTAATTCCGTTCACGGCCGGGGAAGAGAAGCTCAGCAGGAGATAAAGGAACTGTTACTGTCACGTCATTATGACGAGGAGTCTTTCTTCATCTTCAGTCAAAGCGAGATAACAGATGCAATGGATAAAGTGACATCCACATTGTCCCTGCTGCTCGGAGGGATTGCCGCAATCTCCCTTCTTGTCGGCGGCATAGGCATCATGAACATCATGCTGGTGTCGGTTACGGAGAGGACCAGAGAGATCGGTATCCGCAAGGCAATAGGAGCACGTCCCGGCGTCATCAGACTTCAGTTCCTTATTGAAGCGGTGACATTGAGCATCGTCGGGTGTCTCATCGGCGTCGGACTGTCGTGGGTGGCTATACAGATCATCAATATTATCGGAGATGTAAGTTTTGGACTGTCTATTCCGGTCATCATTGTCTCGGCTTTATTCTCGAGCGGGGTCGGGATAGTCTTCGGACTATATCCTGCCCATAAAGCAGCCAGGATGAAGCCGATAGACGCTCTGCGCTTCAGCTGATATCAATAATGTGATAGATGTTTTACAAATATGAGTCAAATCGCAATGAATAAATATTATTCTTCTTTTTGTCGTTGAAAAGTCATCCGCGTGAATGTAGAATCCGACTAAAGTATGGTTTGCTATCAGACATTGCTTTGAGGAGGAGGAACTATGAACTTAGTTATGAGGAGACGATGCAAGGCACTTGCGCTCGCAGCAGGTATGCTGCTCTCAGCAGTATCCGGGTTTATTATCGACAAAGACCGTGTCTTGGCACAGGCATCAGGGAATTGTGGAGAAGGCGCTCGTTATACCCTTGATGATGGTGTGTTGACTATATCCGGAACAGGGGGAATTGGTGATTATGCTTTCATGGAGACTGGAATGACAATAAAAAAAGTCATTATCCAGGAGGGTATTGAATGGATTGGAGAGGGGAGTTTCTACCATATTAATTCAATTGAAGAAGTTGAGATTCCTTCTTCGTGTAAAGACATTCTGGAAGAAGCTTTTTGCCAGTGCTCCGGCCTGAAGAAACTCAGTCTGGCTAATGGTGTCGAGAATATCTATGATCGTGCTTTCAGGGATTGTACTTCACTGGAGGAACTCAGTATTCCTGAAAGTGTCGAAGTTATCGGTGCATCGGCTTTCGGTAATTGTATTAAGCTGAAAGAAATAGTAATACCTGATACGGTGGGTTATCTTGATGAGTATCAGTTTGAGAACTGTACAGGTCTGGAGAAGGTTACATTAAGCAGTGAGACGATTGTTGATTCTGTTGCTTTTTGGGGCGTGAATGAAATTGATACTCTCTGTTATGATGGTTCTGCTTCCGAGGCAGGTTACTGGACATCTGTTTTCAAGAATATCGAATACAGCAAGTTCGATGTGATATATTACTACATGGACCGGGATGATAAATACAGAAACTACGATGAGACCATAGTTGATAAGGGAGGCTATGCTACCGAGAAGACATCCCCAAAGGAAGCATGGACAGACCATGTTTTTACGGGTGAATGGTATACAGATCCTGACTTAGCTCCCGAGCATCGCTATGATTTCAATGTGCAGGTTACATCAGACCTTAACCTTTATGCAAAGTGGATCGAACAGGAACTTGCTGTTGTTGAGGGCTACAGGCTCCTGCTCACAGGAGAGGTCGGTGTTGAGTTCTTCATCTCCATTCCGGAGTCGCTCCTTGCAGATGAGAATGCATCTGTTGTTATCAGCAATACTGTACCGGGTAAGACAGCTACCAAGCAGGAATATACTGTTGCCGGCGCGCAGACTGAGACCGTCGGGGGAACTACGTGCTATAAATTCATATATACGGTTCCTGCTGCTACAATGACATGTCCCATCAGCGTAACACTCAAATCCGGTGATAAAGAGACTTTGCTGGGAGATAATTTTACCATTCAGGCCTACGCTGAATATATCCACGCTCATCCCGAGATCTCAGGATATAAAGAGGCAGACCCGCTTGTTGTTGCTTTGCTTAATTATGGTGCATACAGCCAGAAATACTTCGGGATCGATACGGACCATCCTGCAAACATAAATGTGCCCGATGAGGTAAAAGATGCTGACCCCGGCGAGTACACCGGCGTTCCCGTTAATTTTATGCCTGATGATCCGCCGATCACTTATTACGGTTCAAGCCTTAATATGCAGTCGAAAGTATCGGCGCTGGTTTATTTCAAGGTGAAGAAGGGCGTTGATTACAAAGGTTACACTATCCAGCTGATGGGTCAGACGGTTACTCCGGTAGAGAATTCTACGCCCGGATTCATAAGCATCAACATTGATGATATCAACCCGGCAGAGCTCACTGCCAAAACAAACTGCTTTGTCATAATGATCAGCGGCGGAAGCGATTATAATTACGATTATTCGCCTCTCTATTTTATGCAGGCAGCATGTGCCTCCGACAGCGTCGGTACTGATATGAAGAATCTTGCAAAGGCGCTTTACCTCTATGGTGAGGCAGCTAAAGCTTATTTAGGCTGAAGGAGGTGCGATGTATGAAAGATAAGTATATGGAACTTGACCTTGAGATCTTGAATTTTGAGAGTGAGGATGTAATAGCTACATCAGAGCCTTCTAATCCTTCTTGTGACTGGCTGTCGGAGATAATCTGCGGCAAGGTAGAGTAAGTAAAAGAAGTTTAAATATATTAAAGGGTTGTCTCGCTGTGCGGTGAGGCAACCCTTTGTTTTGTTACTTCAGATTGACATTGCAACACTCTTCTGTTATCCTTATCGAGCATAAAAATCACGTATTGCACCTTTTGTGCCTGTTTTGACTATATTTTCGCGGAGCAGGTAGGCAGTACGGAAGAAGAACAGGAGGATAATTTTATGCCGGTAATTTTAATGAAGCAGCTTCTGGAAGCAGGTGTGCACTTTGGTCACCAGACACGTCGCTGGAACCCTAAGATGAAGGAGTACATCTTCACAGAGCGTAACACGATCCACATCATTGACCTTCAGAAGACAGTTAAGAAGGTTGACGAGGCTTACGATGCAATGAGAGCTCTCGCAGATCAGGGCGATATTTTGTTCGTAGGTACAAAGAAGCAGGCTCAGGATTCCATCAAGGAAGAGGCTGAGAGATGCGGACAGTTCTATGTCAACTATCGTTGGCTCGGCGGTACACTCACAAACTTTGTTACTATCAAGAAGAGAGTTGCACGTCTCGTTGAGCTCCGCGAGATGGAGCAGAGCGGTTATTTCGATCGTCTTCCCAAGAAGGAAGTTGCAAAGCTTAAGCTCGAGATGGAGAAGCTCGACAGGAACCTCGGCGGTGTAGTCGGTATGGAGAAGCTCCCTGCTGCTTTGTTCATTGTTGATACAAAGAAAGAGCACAATGCCGTAGCAGAGGCAAGAAGACTCAACATCCCGATCATTGCTATCGTTGATACAAACTGCGATCCTGATGAGGTTGACTACGTTATCCCCGGTAACGACGACGCTATCAGAGCAGTTAAGCTCATCGCAGGCAAGATGGCTGACGCAGTAATCGAGGCAAGACAGGGCGAGGACGCTCTCGCAGCTTCACAGGCTGATGGTGAGGAGCAGGCTGCAGAGGAAGCAGCAGAGCCCGAGTCGATCGAAGAGATCGCAGCAGCTGAAGAGACAGCCGCAGAAGAGTAATAAGTAAAGGAGAATATCTTATATGGCAATAACAGCACAACAGGTTAAGGAACTTCGCGAACTGACAGATTGCGGTATCATGGACTGCAAGAAGGCTCTTACAGAGTGTGATGGCGATATTGAAGCAGCTAAGGCATGGCTCCGCGAGAAGGGTATGGCTAAGGCTGAGAAGAAGTCGAGCAGGATCGCTGCAGAGGGTGTAGTTAACGCAGTTATCGCTGACAATGCAAAGCTCGGCGCTCTTGTTGAGATCAACGTTGAGACAGACTTCGCTGCACAGACAGACAAGTTCAAGAGATTTGTAGATGCAGCTTGCGCTCATATCATCGAGAAGAAGCCCGCTTCTGTTGAGGATCTTATGGCTCAGCCTCTGAACACAGATGCTTCCAAGACTGTTGAGGTATTCACAAAGGAAGCTATCGCAGATATCAGTGAGAATATCAACATCAGAAGATTTGCCATCTACGATGTAGCAGGTAACGGTTCAGTTGAGACATATATTCACGCCGGCGGTAAGGTAGGCGTTCTCATTGAGCTGGCTACAGGTGACGATTCTGTAATCACAAAGCCTGAGTATAAGGCAATGGCCAAGGATATCGGAATGCAGATTGCAGCAGCTAATCCTACATGGGTTACAACAGCTGAGGTTCCCCAGTCCGAGATCGACAAAGAAGTTGCTATCATCACAAATAAGGCTCTAGAAGAGGGCAAGCCTGAGAAGATCATCGCTGACAGGATCGTTCCCGGTCAGATCAAGAACTTCTACGCTCTTAACTGCCTCTACAACCAGGAGTTTGTTAAGGATGATTCTCTTACAGTCGAGCAGTATGTTGACAAGGTTGCAAAGGAACTCGGAACAGAGATCTCTGTTGTAAGGTTCACAAGATTCGGTCTTGGCGAGGGTATCGAGAAGAAGGTTGACGACTTTGCTGAGGAAGTAAGGAAGCAGGCCGGTCTCTGATATCTGTAGCGTAATTCAGTATCAATGAATCCCCCCGGCGTTTGGCGTCGGGGGGATTTTTATTTGCGCCCAATGCTGCTGTCCCGGAACTCAGTCGCACTTCGCGGGGATTAGTGTGTGCAATACTTTTTGTGTGCATGCCCGCTCGTGCTCAAAGCAGTTCCGGGACAGGGCATTGGGCTATTACGGTTGGTGGCTGGAGTGACCGGAGTGGCTGCGGAAGTCCGCTCGCAAGCAGCTGCGGGCTTGACAGAAGGTGGCTGGAGCGATCTGGGTGACATGATCGACCAGCAATTTTGATCGACAGACGACAACACTGAACAATCTGACCTGTTACACTGAAATCCGTTCAGTGCAGCAGGCCTTTTTGTTCAGCGTTTTTTGTAATCCTGTCAGCTGAGGCAGTCAGTTGCTTGTTCGATAGGTGACCGGGGTCGACATAAATCTTGCTTCAGCCTGTTTCCGAAGGATTTAAAGAATTTTCCGAAGAATTTTCGGAAAGAGTTTTGATTCTTGCGGAATCCGAAGGAATTAAGGTTTTTTTCGAAATTTCTTCGGAAGGAATGTCGATTTTCTTCGGAAACGTTGCCGGTGAATAGAATGAGTGCAACTCGCAAGCATCTGCGTGCTTGACCGTGAGTGGCTTGAGTGACCTGAGTAGCGCTAGTGACCACCTGCAGCCTAAATCGGCAGATGACATGAGACATCCTGACGTAATCCTGCCAAAATTCTCCTCTCCTACAACGCCACCGGCGTTCTTCTGCGGAGAATCCGGGCTTCATAATCGGTTTTCACCAGCTCCATTATTGTAAATTAACTAAAAACAGGCTGTAATCTGTAAATCAAATTTAATATTCGGCTGTTGCCTCATAAAATAAAGAATAGTAGAATACTGTGTATTGAAAATGGTAACGTGTATTTAGTAAATAAGGAGATAGCTAATGAAGAGATTTCAATCAATTGCTGTGCTTTTTATGACTGTTGTTATGACTGCAACCACTTTTGCCGGATGCAGCCGCGTTGAACCCGCTCCTACAAAGGCTCCGGAAGCTGCAGTGACAGAAGAGACATCTGAGGATTATCTCGAGATGCTCGACGTAGATCCTGAGGCTGACGAGTCGTTGGGGTTGTTCCCGCAGGGAACAACGATCCTCGGCATCGATGTATCCAATCTTACAGCTGAGAATGCTTATCTTAAGGTAACGAACCGTCTTAACGATTACAGATTATCTGTAACAGTTAACGGTCAGACAGTTGATTACACGGCTGAGAATTTCGCGCTGACATTGAGCATCAGCAATTTTGAGGGCGTGCTTAAGGAGTTGTCCACAAATCCTCAAATAATCTCGACGATCGAACCTGAGCTGGTCGTTTATGATGAAGATGCGGTAATCTCTGAGATTGAAGCATTCCCGGGCATTACGAGCACCGCAAAGAATGCTTACATTAAGTATGACAAGGCACAGGGCAAATTCATCTCTATGCCTGAGGAGAACGGCTACGGTATTGATATCCAGCCCATAGTTGAAGAAGTCGGCAAGGCAATCCAGCAGAATAAGAGCAGTCTTAACCTTAATATAGAATCATCTGATGTTACACCTATGATCACGCAGGACTGTGACAAGATAAGAGACGCGTTGAACCGCGCCAACAGCCTGCTGAATCTGAGCATCACTTATGTTTTCAATCCGGCGACCGGTTCGAAACATACAGATAAGCTCAGTTCAGGTGAAATTGCTTCAATGCTCTATGTCAAGAAGGACGGACTCACTGTTGCTGTTGATTCCGATGCGGTAGATAAGTTCGTGTCGAAGAAGGCAAGCCAGCGCGGTGTGTTCGGACAGAGCGTCGGATTCACTACAACTGCAGGTACTGAGCTCAGCATGAATGCTGTTGCAACAGGTGAGCTCGTAGATACATCTGATCTTTATGATGACCTCAACAAGAGATTGTCCAAGGGCATCTCAGGTACACATAACGCAGTTTATTACATCGTAAGGCCCGGTGACGTTTCCGGTAACTACGGCGGCAATTATGTAGAGATCAACCTTACACAGCAGCACGCATGGTGCTATAAGAATGGTGCGGTCGTCGTATCTACCGATGTCGTTACAGGCTGTGTAAGAGCAGGCAATAAGACTCCTACCGGTGTATACCAGATCAGGGGTAAAGCACGTAACACATACCTCGTCGGACCTACATGGAGGAACTTCGTAAGCTACTGGATGCCGTTCAACGGCGGTATCGGATTGCACGATGCTGACCGCTGGAGGAAGAAGTACGGCGGAACGATCTACCTCAGGAATGGTTCACACGGCTGTGTCAATATGCCTCTTAACGCAGCAAAGAATGTTTATGCAAATGTCAGCAAGGGCACACACGTAATCGTTTATGGCGGTTCAGGATCGGCGTCTCCTCAAAAGATCGTCGGTACGACAAGTTATACTGTCAATGTAGGTGATAAGCCCTTCTATGTAGATGCAAAGCCTTTGTACACCGCACCGCTGACTTTCAGTTCAAGCAATAACAGTGTAGTAAAGGTTGATTCTACCGGTAAGGTAACTGTTGTTGGTGAGGGTACTGCAAAGATCACGGTTAAATGTAAGGATGATAATACCAAACTAACGGTTACAGTCACGGTTTATCCGAAGGGGGTAGCGCCTCCATCGAATTCTGCAACGCCGACGGCAACTCCGACAACAGCTTCGCCGACGACCACTGCAGCAACAACGGCAGCATCGACAACAGCAGCAGCAACAACACAGGCTGCAAGTGAGACAACAAAGGCTGCAGATCCTACAGAGACTCCCACAGAGACTCCTGCGACACCTGAGCCTCAGCCCGAGCCGTCGAATGATGAGTAATAGTTGTTATCTATGAATCCAAAAGAGCTGTCTTGTAAGAGGCAGCTCTTTTTGGGTATGACGGGCATGTCCCGAACCTCGGGTTCGGATTCTATAAAGACCACAAGACACTTGAATGGAAAGCCAGATCGCACCAAGACTCTGTAGCCAAGTTCAAACGCAGACTCAAAGCCTTGACGCAAAGGAAACATTCAATGAGATTAGGATTGAGAATAGAGAAGATTAACCAAGTAACGAGAGGTTGGATAAATTACTTTGCGTTAGGGGATATGAAGTCAGCAATATCTGACATTGACGCACATTTAAGAACAAGGCTTAGAACCATTATCTGGAAACAATGGAAGGTGCCGAGCAAGAGACAATGGGGACTTCAAAAACTCGGAGTTTCCAAAGACTTAGCAAGACGGACATCGTATTGTGGAGACAGATACCAATGGGCCGTGACCAAGACTTGCGTAACACGGGCAATCTCAAAAGAGGTGCTTAGCAGGGCAGGTCTTATCAGTTGTCTTGATTACTACAATGAGCGTCACGCGTTGAAGTTAAATTGAACCGCCGTATGCCGAACGGCACGTACGGTGGTGTGA